>Ga0209208_10001215_pt1 | contig 36027 bp, 21 predicted proteins | sample S1TSphfallax_3_FD_187694 | JGI IMG/M metagenome (GOLD analysis project Ga0209208, IMG submission 187694) | Host-associated microbial communities from peat moss isolated from Minnesota, USA - S1T2_Fd - Sphagnum fallax MG (SPAdes) (version 2) | ecosystem: Host-associated > Plants > Peat moss >...
AAGTCAATAACCAAATCCACCATCCCTCACATATACCCACAACTTCCATCTTTAAAAAATCTTGCTTCAACTCCAACAACCTCTTCCATGTAAAGCTCCAATAGTGGCTCCACTCCACACAAGTGGAAATGCATGAAGTCAAATCATTTAGTAATAATATACATTAACAACTTTTGCCCCTTTGTAGGGTTTAGCATATTGTGACAAAGTGAGGCACATATAACAATTTCTTTCATGAATTTTATTTTGGATGAAATTATGTTCATGGATCAATTTGACAACTCAATTACAATGCCAAAATGTTTAACCTTCAAACCAACTTTTTTTCTTTTTTTTTTTGGCAAAATTTCACTACTTTGCAACAAAAAAAGAGGACATGAATATACCAAAAGAATTATACTTTTTTCTATGACCTATAGCCAAATTTGGCTAAGTCCTCTTGTGGATAATTGCCAATCTATTTACGCCCATTAAATTGAAAAAAAAGAAACGAATGTCTCAAGCATCACTTACACATCATGGATTCTTCAAGAATCTTAACTTTGAAAGTGTGAACGCAATTACAGGGTATTGGGAGTGCCTTCCTTCAACCCCCAATACTCGTAGTTGATTTTGGAGTGTGAGTTCCTTGGTTCATGCCATGCTTTAATTCTAGACCCATTTTGTTTGTCTTGTTCAAACCTTTGACATGAACCCAAGGTTATGGATATAACAATATCAATGATGTTGGTCAAATGGGTAATAAAAGCTACCAAATGGATGTATTATTTTAACCAATGAGAATGATTGTGTATATATATGAGGCCTACACACCTTTCTCCTACCATTTTATAAACTTAACTTATTATTTGCAAATGGATCTTCAAACTATTTTATAAGTGCTAAAATGCCCCAAAAGTATGAATCTAGGAAAAAAAGCTTCATTAGTGCCAATGATTTTTTCTTCAATTATCCAATCAATCAAATTATGTCTACGTTCCTACACCTATCAGCAAAGTTGCCACCATGGGGAAAAAACATCTTGAGCAATGTAACACCCAAGCAAACCAAATGCATACCAATTTTTAAATATAGTGTGATAATCTTGATGGGATTTTCTACAAAAAAGTTTCAATTTGAAAACCAAACACAAATGTATCAAAATAAATGGATTACAATGATGCTTCAAGCATTACAAATCAAAATACTAACGTTTTTGGACAATCAAATCATTCATATGTGCATTAATTCCACAACATAATGCTAGATTGGGACATAAACCATCATCTATTGTAAAAGAAACTCATCATAAAATATCTTCCAAATATCCACCATGATGCCTCAAACTTGGACATGAATTGAAAATTCAAAAGTACTTGCATTCACATTATTGCTTCAAAGAATGGCCTTTCTTCAAACTTTAATTAGGGATGAAAGATTTTTAACCAAAAAAATAAAATGATGTATTTATTTTCCCTCCAAGAAATTAAGTCCGACCCTTTTTTCTTCCCTTAGCAACTTGACTAATGAAGTGGGCCAAGTTGCACATTGAAAGGATTTCAAGAAATGGCACCCCCAAATGAACATCAAAGGAAAAGTTCATCCAAAGAAACCATTTAATCAAAAAGATGGTTATTGGAAAACATAATTGAACTTGGAACCTTTTGTTTGAATAGTTGGTTTTTAACCATTGCATCACAAACCTTTTTTAAAAAAGGGTCAAAGCATAATAGATAATGTGTTTATGATATTTGGGGTATGAAAACAACAATTTGATGAAACACTTGTGCAATAACAACATTGAGCCCAATGTCATTGTCCACATCTAATTCATTGTTCCATTTTAATGTCTTTTTTTTTTGGACAACTCATAATTGATTGGTCTAAGATGTGGGCACTTTCATTCTCTTATGGTTAGTTGAAATTGTTATTCAATGCAATGTGACACAAAACATGTAAATTGCGAATATATATCCCAAAAACAACTAATGGTAACTTAATGGATCCCATGATATAATGTAGGCAAACAATTTTTTTTTTAATTCACAAATATCATTTTATAAAAAAATTGTTATTTCCCTTTATTTTAGTGCTTCTAAAAATCTTTAAAACATTCAAACTATGCTGAAATGGTTTGGATACCCCTATCTTGAATCACTAATAACACTTATCAATTTTGAAAAGATGCTTTATTTTGTTTATTATTATGGTGAGTCCATTTAGAATTATTTTTTAATGTATGACACTAAGTTCATGCACATAAAAAGCTCCCCCATTTCATGTGGAATATAAGTTTTAAATTTAAAATTATAATCATGTGCATGAGTCCCTTTTCATAAAATTCAAAGACCATTTCACTTGGGAAAACTATAATGAGCAAAAAAAGTCACTTGCAATTTTTTTGATATATAAAACATGTACTAACTAAACCCTTCATTTAGACTAAGGTCAATAAAATGTTTGATCTATATATTGTCAACACTAATTTTTTAACTACTTACATATTTTGGTCCCACCTCATACCATTCAAGTGTTGTATATATTTTTGACATGATGGCTTTTATCAATCATTTTTTCCCCTTTAAGGATGAACCACAAAAGGGGCTTTGCATCTAGTGTCAAAATGATTGAGTCTTGTGACACCAAACCTCATCAAGCAAGTTGATAATCTACTTTCAATAAGAACTATATGCGTGAGTTGTTTACCCTAAAACAAAACATGGCTACACTTTCAAGTGACCCAAAATTAGCTATTCACACAATTTCTACTTAAATTGTTGACATGGGTGTAATCACAATCAAACAAGCCAAAAAGGATGTCAAATGATAAAAAAAAAGTCAAAATTGAAGAATTATTTATCTTGTTTCACTATTTAAAATCATGGCAATCATGGCAAGTTGTTCCTTTTTCATTCATATGAATGTAGAAAAATTCAAACTAAAAATCCATTTGATAAAAAAATTAAATTAAATTTCGATTTATGACCTTTGAAAGTGAACACCTATTGTGTCATAAGGAGGCAATTTTGTCAAAGGACTCTCCAAAGGACTCATATAATAATAATAATTTAATGGGAAAAAATATAAAATAAAGACCTATTAACCACATTCAAAAAGCACTCTTACCCTAAAATATGTGGAATTCTAAAACTTTAAAAATTCAAAGAATTCCAAAATTGATTTAGAATCTTAAATTTTCAAAAGTCCTTTGCCACATATCAATGGGGTATAATGTACGTGATGTGTTAAAAGAAGTTATAGTTTATTATACAAGAAAACATTTAGAAAATAAAAATAAATTTTGGATATAATTTGAAATTATTATCATTTTTAAAGATGAAACACTAAATTACAAGGAATCAGTACATTTTTAAAAAGTCATATTTATTCAAAAGATATAAACAAAACAAAAAATCATGCACTTGGACAATTATAAGCATTTATTATAACAAATTGCAAAAAAAATGTTCAAATATTCATTTGTATGAAAAAAATATTTTTGGGCAAAGTGGTCCTTTTCTAAAGTAACAATGTTGGCTCATTTGATTTCATTTGCACCCACATGGATTCCAATTTCTAACATGAACAATTTACCACATTTGAATGTTTTAATCTAATTGTCGAAAATATTGTATTCATCACAATACGGTCATCCTTTGGATGAAAGTTCATATAACACATTCCCTCATTGGATACTTGTAGTTAAAACATGACAACCCGTAATGTTTTTGAAATGATAAGAAAATCACATACATTCCCCATAAGGTCATATATTTCAAATCATAAATTATTTTAGTTTTTTTGTTAAATGATTAATGAAAATTTTATATGTCCTATATGTATAATGTGTGTAAAAATAAACATCAACTAAATATATTTATATCATTTAATCCTTAGAAAATCATTACATATGGCCAAAAAAACAATTTGAAGGTACCAATACCTCCAAGTTGACCAATTTGGGGTTTGAATATTTATATTTTGAGTTTTTCTTTGAATTCTTCTTCTTTGAAACCTTCAACTTTGGTTATGGTCATGTGTTTTAAATTTTACTTTTCAATTTTTCCTTTTTTTTTCTTAAAATATGGAGTTACAAGTTTGGATGTTTTTTAAATGACCAAAAACTAGAAGGTTGTTTTGAGGGTGTTTTAATTATTTAAAAAAACCTAGCAAAAATATACTAAACCCATTTCTATATTTTTCTAGAAATTTATCATTGATAAATACATTGTATTGATAAAACATTTATTGTTATTAGCACAAATGTACACAACAATATGTAAAGTACAACAGATGGCAATCTTGGGTCCAATTGGTCATGCATGTGAAATTAGAGGTTCAACATATGCACTTGAATTTCATTGGTTCAAATGGCCTCTTTGATAATTGTGAAGACTTTGAAACTTTTTGGGCAAGCTTGCAAAAACATCTAAGAGGTTGGGGAATGAGAATTAAATTTTATTGTTTTTCAAATTTTTATGTTGAAATTAAATCACATGCTCCCACATAATGTCATGTTATTCTAGTTGTTTCCTTCATTATACCATTGGATGAATTATTGTAAATTGCCAACAATGTTCCCACATTGTTTGAAAATTCACATTGATCTATCACATTTTTTGCAATCATATTTGGAGCTCTAAAATGATATGTTGATATTGATATGTAATCAACCTTGTTTGTACTAACAAAATGTAGCCAAAATACAAAATGAAATTACCCCCTATGAAATTGCCTTCAAAAAAATAGGGTGCAAAATCGCAAATGTCGCTACATTGCATCTACATGATGCACATTTATAACCAATGAATAGAAAATCAAATGTTATTTTATCCAATTTTTGCCACTACTTGTCGATTTGTTTCTTCATTTATTTTGTATCCATCACCATTCTTCAAACATCTAAACCATTAAAGTGATGACCTATCGCCATCAATGGTCATCCTTCTTATTAGTTCACTAGGGTAAGCTCTAATGTCTTTCAATTCAGTGCCACTAGACCTAAATCACTTTCTATCATTTATGTGTTTGTTGGATTTTTTGTGGGTGCCTTATAGGGGTTGCAAAGAATCTATCAAAAAAATCGACCAACCAATCTCCAATAAGTTATTTGATGGACATTATGGGGATAATGTACTTTCAATATTGGTTTCAATTTGATGTCAAGGAAATGTTTTAGAAGCATTTCACCTTTTTGAAAAAACATAAATGTTATGAATGGCAATTAAACATGGCATCACCATTTATCGTTTCCTTGACCGCCCTTGAACTCCAATGTAACATCTTCAAATGCACCATAAAGCAAATGTTGTTTCTACCATAGAATCACCAATCCTTATGAATTCTTTCACTTGATTATGGATAATGCTTTCAACTTCTAAGGTGTTGTGAAGCATTTTGTTGAAATATTTCAAACTTGCCAAAATTGTCATAGTCGAAGTGTTGAGGAACATTGAGTATGAACAAACATTTTCAACTCTATATATTTCATAAAGTCAAACTACAAAATAGATTCGATGAACATCTCCCCATGGTGGTCAACATGTATTTTCAAACATTATTTACTTTAGAGAACTTTTTGTATGATGTGACCTTTGAAAATTGCCAAAAGATGAAGAGTAGGAAGACAAAGTTTAATGGGGGCACCAAATGATTTTTTTTCCTCATGTTGTTTTTTTGCAAGGAACTTGTATTTTTTTACTTTTAGTCACTTTATTTATCCCTTTTGGAAAGATTAATTCAATTTTTGGATAAATTTTTTTATCTGACTCTCTGGAAAAAAATACATTAAATAACAAAATTTTGAGATTACATACCAAGTTTTGTGCATTGCCAAAAAATTGTAAATGTATGGGCAAGCTTGCCATGTTTTGATTTTTCATTAACTAGATTTCATAAACTATTGCTAAAACAAAATTGAATTTTTTTCCAACTCTTAATGAAATTTATTTGTTGCTTGTAGCCAAATCCCAACTTAGTCAGCTTATGCATAACTAAAGGTCTTATGATTTTGCACTTGTAATGTCACCAAAATTGCAACAAAACTACCTTGATCATAGCCAATTGTTTTAAATTCTAAATTTCCTAAGAAAAAGTTATATGTAGTGTGTAAAATAAGGTTTAAGAAGTAGGTCCTTTTGGAAATAAATGCCCACTACTCAAAGTAATTGTTGAGGGCAAGATCACATTTCAAGAAGGCCTCACTCCAAGTGATTTAAGGATTGTAAAGTTCAATGTCCAAGATTCATATATTAAGGGCCAATGTAGCAAATCCAAGTGTGTGGATATAAGTGCCCTTTAGGCTTGCTAAATGGTATGAATGAAATTTTGCAATAGAATACATGTAATGAAAACTTCATAAAGCTTGAATGTGTTGTTTAAATCCTTGTGATTATATTTAAGTAATAAAACATTGGAAACACATCAACGTATTGTTCGTTAGCACAAGATCTTCAACCTTCTCACATGTACACAAAGCAAAATTTGAAAGGCATTTAGTTTCGTTGAGCCCAACTCAAAATCAAGATTTATCTTAGAACTTGGACAAACAAAACTCTTGAAAGAGGCACTACATAGACATATATTTTGGAACACCTAGGTGCCTCTTTCTTGAACATAAATACTTTTGAAAACGTACTCAATATAAGTGAAATATATTTTCCTTCTTTCATAATCAAATATTTGTGAACCCACATGTTGCCCTCTCTAAAACCTTGGGCTCCACATTGCTATGCACTACTAGTGATGATAAATTTCTACACGTATTTGGAATTATGATTATGACCAAAAAAATTTGCAATAAACAAAACAAAAAGAAAGATTCATCAAATTTTTCAAAATAAAATGTATTTTCCTCTCTTACATTATACAAGTAAAAATGAAACAAAAGGCCATGAATGTTGTTATAAAAAAAAGAAAAAAGAACATGGCAAGCTTCCAATAGAAAGAAAATAAAAACATTTCAAAAGATGCATGCAAAAAAAAAAGCAAAAAATCCAAAAGGTTGCAACATAGAAGAGGTCATTATATAAATATGTCATTATAGGTAGTTATATAACAAATTTGAATTAGAATAATTCACTTCAACATATTATGGAAAGGAACATGGTAGGACAAAATATTATGGGAGCCTATTGTCATCCTACCTAAACCATCTCCAATGAAAATTCATCTTCATTGGAATAGATCATTTATACCCATTACTTTTCACCAAAACAATGACTTATCTTTTGCTTCGATCCATTGCTTCCTAATGTTCATTGTGAGCACAAGGTTAAGATGCCAACAATTATAATTGGAACATTTTTATTAGAAATATGGTCAATGTCTTCATTCATTATAAGGAGTTCCATTGAAGATGTCACATATTTTATGCACTTTGACAAAAATCCAAGCTTACAGTTGATTTGAAGCCTTTTGATTTAATCCCTATTCCAAAGTCATGCCCTTTAACTTTGGTTGTAAACCAAATGCAAAGGTTCCAACATAAATGTGGACCAACATGTTGTAATAGTTGAACATCAAATACTTATGTTAGTGGAACATGACCTTCAACTACCAAACTCACAATTTGATATACAAACATAATGCCAAGTATGATGTGTTATCCATCCTACAATTGATAGATTGTATCATACATGTCAATATGTTATGTATATAAAATTGTATGATGAATACTTAAAATATCTAGTATAGATATTTTAATAGTATATATATATATGTCAATTGAAGCTAATGAACTTTGAACATTAATGGGAATCTTTGTCCCATTTGTTGACATCTAAAATTCACTTAGTACTTTCTTGGTGCAAGATTCATACAATCAAAATTATCATCAATATTCATTACATTTGACAATCACCTGCCTAATCACATATTCCTAAGTAATTGACCCATGATATATGAATCACATGTTATTGCTTTCATAAATGGATGGATCATCAAATAATGATTGAATTAACACGATTTAACTAAAATGGGCATGTTGAGAAAATTCATTCCCAAAAAGAGAATACAAATATATTCCTACAACATCCAAAAAAGAAAAAAGATTAAAGCATCTTCAAGTTTTAGCTAGTACCCATACTAGACATCCCTATAGGCAACGGCAAATGTATCATATATATATATATATATATATATATCATGTACATGATATGTACGTAGCCAACAAAACATACCCACTTTTCCACATAAAGTAACATAAGTATTCCTTTGTTTGATTTTCATATGTGGCATCCAAAATTGTAATGTAGAAGGCTAGCACAAACTATTCCACATATGTGGTACTCTTGCTTTCCAAAGATTTCTTTCCAGTTTTTTGGGTTGAAAATGAAATTGTTTCACATGTTCGTTCTATAATGTATGTCCATGATTAAAACATACCAAAGACTAGGTACCTTGGGCAAATTGATTATCACATTTAAAGCAACATTTTAGTACACCAAATTTTTTGTAAAAAGAAAAATCTAAGAGTTGATTTACAAAGCCATGGAAATCTTTAATTAATAACAACTTGTATACACACCTATATATGGTTTTCATGTTTTAAACTATTCCTAAAGCCATCATCCTTTTTTACTATTTTAATGAATGTTGAATCCATATGTCTTTCACATCATATCAAAAGAATTTCACATTTGAATTTCATCCAAGTTTGGATGCATAAAATGTTAATTTCCCATCTTTGTTAACATTCCTAAAGATGTTATTTTGTGCAGCCGCACCCATTATGCTTCCATGTACCAAACAATTATCTTCTTTCACTTTAATTCCTTTTATTTCTTGATACTCAACTTCCTATTTAACTTGATTTTCTAAGTCTTCTATCTTTAATTCACCAAAAATTGCCTACCAAAAAAAAGACAAAAAAATTAAAATGTTTTAGTCATCATTATTGAAACCCAATAATACCCATCAATTTTATGCTTGAAGTTTTGCTTTCAAAATCAAACGTAACAATGCAAGTAATATAGTTTTCTTGTCTTTCAAATCATCAACATGGCCCCCTTCAACATAAAGTCTTAACGACAATCCACATGCTCAATAATTCATAACAAGACCCTAAATACTTGCATTATTCAAATTTTGGGCTTCAAATACTATGTATATTCATTACCTCCATTACCTTGGAGTGCCAATAATAATCTTCTTGGCACCGATAACTAGGGGAGGCATATGCAAGAAGCACTTCCATCCAAAAATCACCATTACCTCTCTTAAACATGATGTGCTTAAATTTTTTTCTTCAAATTGTACATCTGTTATAATTGTCATCTATCAACTACATCATCTATCTTAAAGCACATATATAAGATTTGAAAATATAATTTGTGAAATTTCACAAATACTTATGAATTTTTTTAATGAAAGTTCCTTGGTTTAATAGCAAGAATAATTCAAGAAACATGTTTCTTACTCATGTTGTAGGTTGCAAAATGTAAATTATATGAAAGAACCATCGTGCTAAGGTGGAGACACTTGACAATTTGCTTGGGGACCTTTTCTATCAAGGGTTGTTGTGTGCGTTATGAAAAATAATAAATTCAGATTGTTGTGTCCCTTTCGTATCAATTGTCACAAGTGTTATGACTCATGGATTTTGCCAACATTTCAAACATACATTAAAAAACAAAAGAACCATTCACACTTAAACCTAATACATGTAATGTCAAAAGAATCACTTATTTCCACCAAAACAACTTATAGATTTCACAAATTTGTTCACTAAATTTCACAAAACACTCACTAGATTTCACCAAAACATTCAAGAGACTAAGCTAAAAAAATCATTAGATTTCACTAAAAAATTACACCTAAATAGCCGTCACCCAAAAATCACACCCAAAAAATGACCATGCCCACTATTTGCAGATGTCAAATATGATTTAGGTTCACCAAAAATGCTACCCAAAAAAATCCATCATGCCCATCTATAGAGCTCCATGAATTGGGGGCACCCAAAATCACATTGAAAATAGCATCACCACCATTTGTAAATGTCAAATAAGAGCTAGAGGTACTGAAAAGACCAATCACCACAATCTGCATAACTCCAATAGCTAGGGGCACCAAAAATCACACCTAAATTTGCTTGAGAACCCAACATTTGCAAATGTCAAATAAGGGCTAGGGTTACCAAAAATACCATCATCACAATCTTACAAGATTTAAGAACTAGGTGTGCCAAAAATCACACCAAGATGACTATTAGGACCAAGAAATGAGATTCAAAGAGTTGGGTGTAACAAAAATCACACCGAGATAACCATGTCACTAATCAAATATGAGTAGGGTTTACCAAAATTTTAACCAAAATGACCATCACCACCATACCTAGAGAGCTCTAGGAGAGAGGTTTCTCAAAAATTGGACCAAGAAGACCGTCACCATCTTTTGTTTAGGTTAATTAAAAGTTAGTCCACTAGAAATTACACCTCAATTACCATGTAAATCATCACCATTTGTAGAGCTCTATTAGAAATGAAATCAATAATCACACCTAGATGACCAAAATGTCTAAGTACTTCAAGAATTAAGTTTACAAAAAATTAAACAAAGAGGCTCATCGATAAGATCTTGGAATGTCAAATGGGAGCTCGTTCACCAAGAATCACACCAAGATGAGCATGACCACCACTACAACCATTTGCAAATGTCAAACAAAAGCAATTCTCACCAAATGTCACCTCTAGATCACCATCCCCACAACATCAAGTACCCAAGGAATTGGGTTTACAATAAATTGGACAAAGAAGGTCATCACCAAATTAGTACGATTTACATTAATTCATTATACGTATGTCAATTGTTGGAATTGTTTAGATCTTGCAAGTCAAGCAATGGCAAGCAAAATTTTAATCAATCAATTTCAAATTGTAAAAGGGTTTTCAAATAACACCTTGGAAAATTGTTGTGCAGAAATTGTTTGACAATAAGAGATTTTCTCAAATTTCACAATTTTAAATGCATCATGGTGTCACCTACAACCTCATACCAAACTTTGTGTGTACTCAACAAAGATATCATTTCATTGAAGGGTGTCTATGAACAAGCAAATGAGAATATGTTCAATGATGAAAGCCTCCATGAGAGGAGGTAAGTAGACTGCCAAGATTCTTGCATACAAGTTTATGGCTATAGTCTATGAGTTTTGGGGTAGAAGGCTCCTCAAATACTAATGCTATTGAAGGAAAACCTTTGGATCACACAAGCAATACAACAATTAAGGTTTGGAGGATCTCAGAAAGTTTTGAAACAAAATATAAAAAATGATGACAGTGAAAGAAGGGAATGCTTGCCAAAGGGTGAGGTCTTTAATGTGACAATCATAATTCTTTCAAGTTGCTACCGGTTGTTTAGATTCACGATCTTTGCACCAAACCTCAAAACCTCTGGCTCCTACACATTCCTCCTCAATATTTCTCTAGGAACTCTATACTTCTCTATGCACTTGCACTCTCAAACTCAAAAGCAAAAAGCGAAACAGGAGAGACTGAAAGAGCAAAAAACAAAAACAAAAAACATCTTAGATGAAAAGAATAAGAACTTCACAAATTGAGATACAGGTAAGCAACTCAGCATAGAACTCATTTCATGTTGAATTAGGGTGCAAAAACTAGTTTTGCATCCCATCGGGGTGCTTCATAAATTTTTCATGCCAAGTTTAGTGTTATAAGTCCAAACATGGGCTTCCAGGCCATGTTTGCCCAACTTTCCAATCAACTCTAATGTATATCCAATGCATATTTCCAGGTCCGAGCTGAATTTCACACCATTTTAAGCCTAAACTTCATCCAAATTATAGTTCAAAAGTCCTTATACTATTGTAGCCAATGGGACCTTGCCACTCGAATTGATACTTGACCATTTGCTATAGATTGGTGAAATAATTACATATTTCATGTTGCTTCATGCCATAATAAGGATACAGTAAGTACAGAGCATACAGTAAGAGACTCCTGACCTTCTGACCGACCTGAAGTAGGTTCCAGCACCCTCCAGTGCACCACCATGCAGGAAGGATCTTGTGTAGACCTGAAACACTTTTCAACTGTATTCCTGTCCCATAGCTAACCACAACAGTTAGCTGTGTACATGACCATTTTCATCTATCCACCTACCTAGTAGCCACCAAGTAGTGCCTTACCTACTCACCTACCTAATATAGTCACCACTTACATTCCCTACCTACTTACCAATGATACTGACACAAAAAAGAGAGAAAGAAAACTGGGCTTAGTTCAGAAATAAACTCACACTTTTACAAAATCCTCTCTTCAAAAAGATGCACACATGCATGACAATTCAAGGGACCCTGCTCATCTCAAACCCTGTTCTTGCTCCTCCTAATCAGAACATCTTTGTCAACTCTCACACACATATGTACCCAACTTCAACATCCTAAAACAGATAATCAGTTCTATAAGGCAAGTAAAAAATCACACACTCAAGAATTGCCAACTCGTTACATACAATGTTAGTTACAAATCTGGGTACCTATGAGATTTACTTTTAGCAGATGAGAGGAGATGCTCACTGGACAAACTGATACCCGCTGAAATAAATGTACTATATACAAATCAGTTGGCTACGCTAAACCCCCCTTTCAAGTTTCAGATCGTTCCTATGGAGTACAATGCATACAAGAAATTTTCACCTATTCAAAAGAGAGCAACAAACACTGATTCTAATCGCCACAATACATTCATGTTTTATAGCCTGCAAGAGAGCCCATTTTGAACCTGCTTCTCTTCTCTCCTTCTAAGTACTGGAGATGTAAAATAGCCTTAAAGTTGAATGCCCAGTAGACAGACAGAGTTGCTTGCCTTGATGCTGCCAATCCTCATGCCAAACTAAACCACAAGGCCAAAGTTGAAGAAGCACCCACCACCAGCAACTTTCTGAAGAAAATGAATTTTGCTTCTGTCGAGAGAGAAAATCAAATTACTGGTGTCTGTTGCAATTAAGACCCTAGTTAGAACTTTGCTAAGCCATACGATGAGTAGCTCCTAGCTTCTGTTTTCCCCCATCCAAAGCTTTTTGGGTGTGTTTGCCTTCAATGATGAAGGCCTTCAACTCAAAGGAAGGACTATGACCCTTTGAAACTAAATCAACTGCTCCTAATAAAAGAAAAGTGATGACTGGATCATCTGTGAAGGGGAGACTCATACAGGTGTACCAATCAATAAGAGTAGGCAGTAAGAATCTACGCCAAACCTGACCAGATCAGAGGAACTGATGATGACCCAATTTTGTGATTTTGAACAGACTGGCATGGGATTCTCCTGATCAGTATCTGTTAGACTGGCCCCTCTCACAAAGTGCATCTAGCAGAGGTCTACTCCTTGTGGTGAAAAGTAAGCGCTTGATTCAGGGGTAGAAGATTGAGATTGAGTTGCTAACTCACGAGGTGAGCCTATTGGAGAGGTCTGGGTGGCTGAAGAGGTAACAGGAATAGGCAAGGTATGACCAACTACAGCCACCAGCAAAGGGGTGGTCTCTGAGTCTGCAGGTTCATTGAAATTTGTGTGAGCATCCCTCTTGCAAACAGGACAAAATGGTCGTCGTGTCATTAACCATTGATCTATACAAACCACGTGAAACTCTGCAGTGCACAAAAGCAAGCCACATCTTGTTAGTGTTAGTGAAACCAATCCTAGATATCAGATCATGAAGACCAAAAGAGAACCCTTGAGACACTATTTGACACAAAATGCAAGTCCATGATTGTAAAACAAAGTCAGCAGGTGCACCAGACAAGGATAAAACCGGCTGGCTTTGCTGATATACTGAACACACTCCTTGGAATTAAGGACCATTTGTAGGTAGATTTTGAAGGCAGTGAGGGGGAAAGGGGGGGGGGTGGGGCAAGAGGAAAGGGAGGATGTTACCATGGTTGCAAGGCAGAAGTCTCAGTTTCTCTCCAATCTCATAATCCTCAAGGCAGATTGCACATGTTTCCGTAGTTCCACTTCCATTGCCTGGACCCTGGAACACTAAGGTGGGAATGGACTTAACCTCTGTAGCACTCATCCCTGAAGGCTCCCTTGACAACAGGGGAGTGCCACCATTACGCAATCGATGGTGCCGCACAAAGAAGAATGTTGTCAACACAGCTGAAACAGCAAGGAGGGAAATAAATGACACAGCCATAATTGACCATGCTGTGTTCTCAAAAGCTGGCTGTATAGTGCAGGTGGTATCACGGTCTCCCACAACCCCTAAGAGGAACTCTCCAGATAGCCACGAGACAAAGACAGCATAGATGTCGATTCCATCTGAACTTCCTGACACTGCAATCCCCAGCCCCATGATTGAAAACAATGAGTACTTGCTAGACTGAAACCACCTTGTTTCCCTTGTGCATGGCCGTTGTTTCAGCTCAGACTTCAAAACTAGAGACCTATGAAGAACAAATATCTAGCTTGATAGTGCAAGAGATGTCAACAGATATCTTTCATAAGAATAGAGAAATCTCCATTCTCATGATGAAGAAGAAACAGCAAGGTTAACACTTCCTCAGGAAGCCGCAGAAAGAACCAAACTAGGGAAGACAGAAAAAACAAACAAAAAACAAAAAACACACACCGGTATGAACAAAAGTGCCAGTCTCACACCTGTTCAGGGACCATCAACAGTAGCATGTATGATAGTGACTTAACTACCACAACTTCCCCACTGACTTCATCAGCTCTCTACAGTGGGTAAAGGCTGGTGACAGACACCAACCTATGAACTGAGTTTCTGCTGCAATTCCGGAAGCACCGGGAAGACTCAGCCATACTACTGGCTAGGAACAGACCACAACAACAATGATGACACAAAGAAACAAAGACAGAAAGGGAAAAGAAAAAACAAAAGGAAAGGAAAACCAGGAAAGACTATGAACAAGTGGGCTTACAAGAAGCTCCCCACTTACAAGACCCAAAGCAAAAGATGTGAAAGAGATGTCAACAGATACATACTTAAAAAGTAGACTTATTGTGACTAAACTCAGATTGTCCATTCTTTCTTTCTAGGAAAAAAACACATCACATCAGACTAACCCCAAGGTTTTTGCTCTTGCCTTTCAGCATTTTCAATTCTTTGATTCTGGAGGTAACTTATCAATCCTGGACTTATTCTTTAGGATCTCAATTCCTCACAACTCCCAAGGATTGATGAGAATCTCCATTAGGGTTTCAGCAATTGCAGCAAACTATGAAGTTGAATTCCTCAAGAGACTGAAGGAAATCATTAAATTGCACATATTGCAGGTGATGTGCTCTCTAAAATCAGATCCTTTGGACAAAAGGGAAGAAAGAGGGACTATTGCCAAAGAAAAAAAGGCAAAGGAATTGAGATATAGTCCTATCACTGTGCTCTTGATAGTGACCTCATGACAATTCACCCCCTGCCCAATTGGCTGGAGCAAGAGACGATATGAAGAGAGCAAAAGACAACAGGGAGAGAAGACATACTAGTGACCAATTCGTCAATGCCATCATCTGTGTTGAACACAATAGCAGCAGCAAACCCAGCATCTTGAGCATTCTTGACCTTAATGTCAAAGTTACAGCTCCCACGAGCTATCAAAGCAAAGGGAGCAGGTTGTGATCCCTGTGGCTGATTGGTAAGAGGTGAACAGGCATCCAGAGGGTCAGCTGCGAAAAGTACTCCCTCCACACCTCCAGCTGGAATATGTGGTGCTGTGAACCAAAACACAACAACAGACAGGCTCTCAAGTTTTTTTCTGAGACACTCTGTTCTACTGCTGCTGCTTCTGCTGCTACTGTCATGCAAAAAAATTCAGACAAGTAAGTGTATGCATGTATCAGGCAAAACTTGAAGAAAGGGGCAGAAGGAGCAGCCAGGGAGTGGAAAAGACATGCGGCAGCGTACCAAAACCGGCCTCCATGTCCGGGAAAGACCTGGATTCATTGTTGCTTGTGAGGAGCAAAACGGCTGCATTCCCACTGTCGAGAAGAAGAGTGAGTAGAACCAGGGATAGACATGCCAAAGAAATCATCACCTCTCTCTGACTCATAATCCTACTCACCACGCCTGCTTCAACTGCCAGCGTCGGCATGCCTCAATCAGACAGACAAGACAGACGCGCTGCCAGCCGCTCCTTGCTTGCTGCACGATCTGTGCACGATCCTCGTCTATGGATTGTAATGCGCCTGGTCTTGTATCAGGCAACAAGATCAACATCACCTGTTGTGTCGCATATCCGATCTCTCTGTCTCGCAGCAGGAGCAGCGGCGCATAATCCGGTGTGTGCACAGCAAATTGGGGTTACCTCGCAAAACCAAACCCCAAGAGAACAAGGAAACGCGGGTGCCGACGACGATGCGAGTCTCCTTCAAAGAAATCGGAAATAAAACAATAGCAATATATTCTCTTCTTCCTGCAAGAACTTTGCGTCCGTCCGCAGCAGCACAGCAGCACGTCGATTGTGTTTTTTTCCCCCTTCAAACTCCTCCTCTTCCGTGAAGATGGCAAACAGGTGCCCTGATCGATCCAAACAGCAACTAGTTGGAAAGAGAACAAAAATGCAAATAAGAACAAAAATCTCAACCGAGAAAATAGACTAGATTTCAATCTAATCTAAGCTTTTTTCTCAAGCCTTCGAAGCACCGACCGACGATGAGAGACCGAAAGAAACGGGATCTGCTTATCCACAGGGCAACAACAAAATTGCGCAAAACACGCTCACGAACGGGAAAAAAATCATCGGCAAACAACAAAGATCACATCACCATCACCGGCAACTAAGAAAAGCAAAGACAAATTCTTCTCCTCAGAAAAAAAAAACCAGTGTCCTACTCTACCTTCCTTCAGATGGATCACGGGGTTCTAAATTCTCCCACAAACAAACAAGCCAAATGAATTTTTTTTAAATGAAAGGGAAAAAAAAGAGGGGCGCGGGAGAGGGGGGGGAGGAAAGAGATGAGAGAGAAGAAAATGAAAAGGCCTACACAATACAGAGGAGGATTGCGATGATACGACGACGCAGCCAGCCAGCCAGCGCCTATGGAACACGGATGATTGCAACAGCAACAGATTCCGAACCGACCTGTATGCGATCGACAAAGCACAAACTTGCGAGCGGGGATTTGGCGACGAAGCTGCTGCTGCAGCAGCGGAAGCAACAGAGCCGCTCTCCGCGAGGGGAAATGCTTGGGGACCCCCGGCGGCTCTCCCCTCCAAATCCCATGCACAGTCTGCAACGGGGCAACAACCACAAAGCCCCAACCGGTTGTAACCCGTCACCACCTTCCCCAAGTGCCCCCAGTGTACGTGCGCCAACAAACCAACCGGTTACCACCTTCACACAGCGGGTAACAACTAACAATAATCCCACTGGCTATAGCCGGTGACCCACTCCTTCCCAAGGGCTAGCGGTGTAACGACAGACCCTCCGGTTATATCCAGGGCTTAGTGGTGTAACTACAGACCCTCCGGTTATATCAAGCGCTAGTAGTGTGAAGAGAAGCCCCGCCGGTTATCCACAAGGCTACCTTGTGACAAAGACCCGCCGGTTATAACTAAGGTTGGTGGCGTAACGACAAACCCATCGGTTATAACTTATAACCAGTGGTCCGCTCCCCTTCCCAAGGCCTAGTGGTGTATAACAATAAAGCCATCGGTTACCAAGTTACCGTGGGAAAACATTAAAACCCTCAGTATATTTTAACTTAGGCTCCACACTACCGTGCACTACAAATGATAATCAATTGATGAACAAAAATTTAAAAAAATTTAAATTCAAAAAATCAAATGCTGTTGCATGCAACTTGAATTGAATTCAGATTTCTTTTATTTTATTTTTATCTATTTATATTAGTGAAGAGTTGTGGGTGAGAATTTTTAAAAAAATTGTCTTGCACTACACTAGGCTACTCCCGGAAAGCTATGCAAGAAAATTTAATTAATTTCAATTTTTTTTTAAAGTGTGAGGTTTTAATGTGCCACTATGGAATAACCAAGTGACTCCATTTACCAAGGGGGAAAGATGTTTAATATTTTTTTAATATTTTTTAATTTTATTTAATTTAAATTTTATTCTTTGCACAATTCAATGGAACAATATTGTTACAACAACAAAACCAAATTCCCCAAACAATTTTTATTTTTTTTAAAGGAAAGAGTTTTAAGTTAAGAAACATCACACACTTTGTCACCTATCAATGTGTGAAAGAAGGTAGTTTGTTTGTTTTGTTTGATTGTAATATTGAGATCACTCAAAATCACATCACCTTTTGCCACGCTTTTAATACCTTGGAAAGCTATGACAATAAACTATAATAATAGGTCTATTTGGGTCTCTACAAGTGTTTATCTCTTCCAACATATAGTGTTTAATTGATTCACATTCTCACCAACAAACATGAAAGGTTGGACAACATCCAACATATAGTGTTTAATTGATTCACATTCTCACCAACAAACATGGAAGGCTAGACAACATTTGGTGAGAGACTATTTTAAATGCCATCAAATGGGGTCAATTATTATAGCTGACCAATCAAATGCAATCAATTATTTTCCTTCATGAACATCAAATTTATGACTCATCCTCCCCTTCAGCCCTTATGTCTTGGGAGAAGGTTCACATCATCTAGAATGGGTATTCCTAAAAATTTCAAGTATTACCAAAAAAAAAAGAAAAAAAAAGTGTAGCATTCATCCGTGTTGTGCAATAGAAGTGAGTAGAAGCAGAATGTTGTTGGCTCTGCTTAAATTAAGGGAGAGAGATGATGACTGAATGATGTAGTTTTTAGTTGAGGTTCTCACAATCTGGAGAAATGATCAGCAAGTGTTACTGTGCAAAACTGTGAGTTCATTTTCTGGGAATCCGCGGGGAGATGCTCCAGAACAATGGTAGTTTTCATTTGGACTCACATTTTGAGGAATGTTCATCAAGTGGAGATAGCACATAAGACTTAGAGATTTGGAGGATAGCACATAAGAGTTAGAGATTTGGAGATTAGATAGCACATGACTTTGGAGATTATGTTTCAAGTTTGTTACTTATCATTGTTTTGAAAAGTTTTATAAAGAGCAACTTTCAAGCATCAACTTCAGAGGTATGGCTTCTAAACATACCTCCTCTTTCTCCTAACTTGTAGGCAAGTATGGTAATTGTTTTATTATGTCATGAAATTTGACTTTGTTGTGTAAGCAATTGAAATTTATAAGAAAATAGAAAGCTCCCTTATAAACATATTGTTTGAAAATGCATGTGACCAACACACTTTTGCTTATGCCCTTGAACTTTGTGCCCAATTCATTGTAAAAGTTTGGTTTTATTTTTTCTTATGGATTTGTTTGTCTCTTTATTTCATATTGTTCTACATATTACATTTTTATACTTACAATCTTTAAATGCATTAGAGTGATTAATACAAAGAATAATTTGACTTTATGTTTTTTTTTCATTTTTTCAAGTCAAAAAAATGGCAACAAATGTCATTTCATTGTTTTTTCTAAAACTTCCAACTTTTTCCATTTTCTTTGGTTTTTGAATTACAAGCATGATGAAACCTCTACTCATATCATATTAGACGTATTTCAATGAGTAAATAAAGATGAATACTTGGATTGTATGCAAACAAGGGGTATGAAGTCATTACCTTCCAGTGGCATTAATCATGTGTCAGAGTAGATTCTAAAGCATAAGAGAATACATCGCCAAAATTTTGAAAAGCTTACAACCCTTGAATTTTTATCTCCAACTTCTCCAAAACAATCATCAAACATTGGACAATAAATTGTTGGTGAATTTTCCCAAGTTGGGGAAGCCAACTTGACAAGCAAAAAACAACAAGGAAAGTATCAAATTTGGTTTTTTAATGAGTTGTGGTCACCTGTTTTGGTTACCATGAAGAAATACATGAATATAAAAAATGAGGTGAATTAACATGAAAAGGCCTATAGAGATTCAAGATAAAAGACTAGCCCTATGACAAGCTAAGTCAAGGCACATTTGATAAATAGTTTACTACACAAGGGGAGTTGAAGCCGCATGTGCCACATATGGTGGAATGGTCACATTTTTGGGCTCCATGTGTACAAAATGAGATCCGATTATTAATTCTAGAACCTCACATTGTACAAGGATTATGTGAGTTGTTGCTAGGAATGTGGGTAGTAAGTCAATGTCTCCATGCAAGGATAATACAACCAATTATTCTTGGCTACTTTAAGGCAAAAGTTATTTCCATCCTAGGAAAAATCATTGTCACGTTGTGGTTTACACATAAGTTCATGCATGAATAGTTGGATTGAAATTTTTTGATGTTCAACAACATCACATGGCAAACTCCCTAATGATTGGGAAATTCAAGGGCCTTACATGACATATCACATTGCATACTTGATGTTTTTATACAATGTCCTTGCATCCTTGGTGATTAACAATCAAGGAAACATGTAACAAGAAGGATGTGGTGCAAATTGAAGTTGAAGACAAAGGTGCCATTACATGTGTTGTTTCATGTATTACAAATGGAAACTTGATTCGTTTTCAAGTTGTCAGACAAATAGGTCATTGCCAAAAAGCCTTAAAACAAAAAAGGTTGTGGATCATAATGGCTGTACCTTGGCTTTGTTTGGCAATCATTGTTCAAACTTACATACATGCTAACAATTTGTCAAAATGAATTTGGTTTATTAATTTTAATTAGATTAATAATGATTGGATTTACTTAATGACCAAAAGATGGTGTGGTTCATTGATTGTTGGAATGTCCATTGTTTATCTAAATTTCAAGATTGGATGAAGGAAAAGTACCCCAACATTTGTTGTTTATTTGTGCCCACAAATTGCACATCCAAATTGCAGCCTTGTGATGTTGTTTTGCAGTGGCGTTTAAAGTGTGCATTTGCTTATTACTTCAAAACATGGTCAACAAACAATATATAAGTGCAATTGGAAGCCGATACACCTATCAACAAAGTTGATTTGCAAACAAATTTACCCACATTGTGTGAGATGGTATTCATATGGTTATGGGAATCATATGTACATTTGGACTTACATCAAAAAATGATTAAATATGGATGGGAGCATTGTAGGATTTTTAAGGGGGACATTCATGGTTAGGGCACCAAAAAGGACTACAAATGATTATGTTGAATTTTTATCACGTTTATTACTTCACGACTATAATGGATTAATGTATTATTATAATTAAAATGATATCATGTTAATCTAATTTTAAAAATCTAATAATAGATCGGATACTATATATATATATATATATATATAATGTTTTGAGTCATTTAAAATAATATGAGTCCTTGTTATAACTACATTTTCATTTTAAAGGAATCAAAAGGAATGCATTAAATAGTGCAATTGACTTCAATTTTATTTCATAAATAAATAATGCATACATCTATGTTTGGCAATGTTTGTATAATGCTTTTGATTAGATAGTATACGATATAAGAATTTTGAAAAGTACATAATCCATTCTGAAAGGGCTTAAAGGAAAATGATTTTTTTTTTTGCCATTTGGTTGATTTTTTTTGTATTGATTAAGCTTAAATTTTGTGGCCCGAAGTGTTGGCAACATGTATAAGAAATAATCATGCATGAAAACATGTCAAGTTATTTTTAAATCTCATGTATTCATTCTCTACATTTTTGGTTTTTTCCCAAAATATTGATGCATAATTATATATGCATGTGAAAAATCACCACCGCCATGAAAATTAACATAACTCGAATTATCTAATTTTATTACTTAAATATATTCCATGTAGATTTTGTATTTGGAAATTAGTGAAAACAAAGTCCTTGAATCATGTGTCGAAAAAGTAGTACCTTAATCGTGAATGTCCCCTAAAAACACTTGATTGTAAATATCAAATTGAAGCACATTAATATAATCAATTCCTTGTTTGTGAATATGGAGATGGATGTTAATCTAAAAGGTCTCAATCCTAAGATCATCAATGATATTTATCTTGATGTTGAAGTAGAAGAAAGTATGAATCAATGTCGAATTAATCTTCGCATAGAAGATAATTGTGTCCTTGATTTGAATGATATTTAATTTCAACCTTTTATTTATTTGGTTCAATTTGGTTATATGAATGGCCGCAACTTTGGGTGTTTATTTGTGTTCTTTGTATGCTTAAATCTAACTTTATTACATTAAGTATTTTAATGGTATTAATTTTTTTATGAAATCAAACAACTTTTACGACATACAATTTTAGAAACATTAGGCAATTTTTATTTTTATTTTTATGTTTCAAGAACTAGGCACATTTGCCAAATATTTATTAGGCATTTTTCCTTGAATTTAATTTCAACCTAATTTGGTAAGCAGATATGGTATCACCATTTTGGGCAAATCATTATGGTTGGCCCATTAAAAAAAGTCATTTCCTTTTACAAGCCCTCTTTGGAGGGACCTATACCTTGGACATATTTACGAGTCCAAACAAAATTTCACATTGTTTTACTAGTATAGTTCATCCAAAAAACTTATCACTAAAAGAAAACTGTCATTTTGCAATTGCCATATGCAACCACTCTTCAATTGCATGCAACACATGCAACAGCTAGACCCCATAATTACATACGATAAGTTGCACATTACTAGCAATTGCATACGACAATATGTATGTAAACAATATATATGGTATGAATTTATATTTTATACATTTACATTATTCTACAAGGGTTGCCCATGATGACACGTGTGCATTTGTGAAGTTCAATTATATGGTGACACGTGGCATTTAAACATTATTTCAATATTCATCATTATTAATAAATTAATAATATCTTGACCATCCAATAAAATGTGAATCGAATTTTGACACGTGTCCATTTGTGAAAGCTAATTATGTGGTGACATGTAACAATTTTAAAAGCCCATTGGTTATTTATTTATAATTAATTAAGTAGGTAGGTAGGTAGGTAGATGATTTAACATAATCTAATTTTGTTTTTGGGTTTAGCCTTTAGGGTTGAGCCTCTTTCATTAGCCCATCCCAAATGGCATTTGGTACTTGGTTTGTGAATGAGTCAAATGCACTTATTTATATAGTGTGCACATTTGGAATCCATGGCAAAAAATATGGGATAAAAAATTTAATTGCAAATGCAACCAATGTAATTGCAACCTAAATGCAAATAACCATATTAACCTTGTTTACCTACTAATTAAAATAATTATATCATAAATATTAAAACTTAACATGTAATAATAATATAGTATATTGTTAATATTATTAATTGGTTAGTAAATATTAATGTTAACATTTGTAATTATAATAACATTTTAATAGTTATGAATACTTATAATAATTAATGATAAATATTATTATATTATTTTAATTAATAGATAAATTAGGTTAGTAACTAACTTAGGTTAAGGTACTTATAAGTAAACTAATGTAACCTATTAGCCATAAATATATTACCATAATTAATATTATAGTTAAAATTAAAATGATAGTTATTGTAAAAATATATATTATTAACAACAAAGGATGATATTATTATTATTATTATTTCAATAATAATAATAAGTAATCATATGTCAATTAATGTAACTTGGTAACCACATATACAATACCATAATTTAAAATATTATAATAAAAATTGAGTAAATTTTATTAAATAATAAAACTGAAAAAATAATATTATTATATTATTATATTATAATAAATATTAACATTAATTAAATTTAACATTTATAATTAATTAATAATATTATAATGTTATTGCATAACCAAGGTTTAAAATTTGTAAATTATGATGTGTAACCTATTGGACATATATTATCATAATTAATAACAATATAATAATATTAAAAATAGTAATCATTAAAGAATAAAAATGGCATTTTTACTTATAATAAAAATGACAATAAATATTGAATAATAATAGTTGAATCGTTATTAAACAAGATTATTAATAATTATAAGTATATTTATAATAGTTTTTTAATCATTAAATGTGACTAGTTATAATGATTAATAATGTTTTTTTGGGGCTAAAATAATTTTGATTAAATTAACCATGATTAAACTAACTACAATATTAAATTAATGATAAATTAAAAAAATCTCTTAAATATTTTTTTAATTAAATAAAAAATGGTAAACTAATTTTGGGTCAACTAACCATAGTTAAATTAATTACAAGGTTAAATTACTACTTAATTTAACCATGTTTAATTTAATCATGTTAGTTTAGCCATTATTAATTTAATTTAACCTCCTGACTAATTCAATTTTTAAGCTAGTTTAGCCATAGTTAATTTAGCCCAAATTTATTTTAACAAACATTAATTTAACCAACATTAGTTTAATCAAAGTTAGCTTACCCATGGTTAATTTAGCCAAATTTGATTTAGCCTCATAATTTGTTTTGCTATGGTTAACTTAACCAAAGTTAGTTTAACCTCATAATTATTTTTGTTATGGTTAGTTTTCCATGGTTAATTAGTTTATCCAAAGTTAGTTAAATCACGATTAGCTTAACCTACATTAATGTGAGTTTAGCTTAGGTTTAGCTAGTGTTTTGCCTTGGGTAGCATTAGTTAACGTGAATTTAACTTTAGTATTAAAGCTATAAGATTATTATACATAGCCTAGGTAAATATATTTAGTATATTAATGTAAGTATGTATTAGTTTAGGTCATGATTTTGATGACACATGTCCATTTTGTACATCATTAGATGCATGTTAGTTGCACACACAATCAATGTAGTTGCAAATGACACCTAGTTGCACACAATTGTATAATGACTAGTTACAAATGACATGATTTCTACTAGTGTATATGGCTATTGCAAGTACACGAAAGCTCAAAGTAAACCTTTCTATTAAGCAAAATTAACAAACAACAATGAAAAGTAATTATATTAGAATAGAATAAATGGTGACAAAACATGTTCTATTCAAAGGATACAATGACAACTATCACAAAATTGGGAAGGGAGCACAAGAAAAAAAACATCACAATTATATTTGCATATGTCCATTTTCATTCAAACTCATGACAAGGTTTCATTTTGTTGAATGTATGGGGGTTCTTGAATGGATTTAGTTTATTCTAGTCACGAATTAATTCTTAATGGTTTGTCACTAGAACCAATGAAACTTCAAAAACTAGTACATATTGTTTATAGATAAATCATCCTTTAATCTATATAATGGGTTTTCACCCTTCTCTTACCAACATTTTTCAAATTTTTATGTGGACCTAAATGATAATTAATCTTTTAACTAATGCATATAAAGCAATTTAACTCTATTCACCATTCATAACTTTGTTTTTAATATTCTAAGATTTTGACAATTAAGAATAATTAGAAAGACTTAAGATTGTGGAATAAAATGTGGTAATCAAGTAGTTGGGACGTTGTCATTCTTTTTTAATATGTTAGGATTTTGATTTTTAAATTGTTTTTTGGCAATCCTTCTTATTATATTTTAATATATAAATATATAGACATTTCCTTTTTGAAATGAATTTATGCCCAACTATAGTGGTAGATACATTAATATGTGAATATAAATGAAGAGAAATAAAGTATTACCCACAAGCATGTGTGAATTAACATGCATTCAAAATAGGTGAAGGACACATATTGATGGGTGGTTTGCACACGGGTGAAACCAATATTGATATATATTGATATGCAACCACCCACCAATATGCATCATTCACCTATTTAGGATAGAAGGTATTCTATTTTGTACATATTTCTTAAAAACAAAATCATGATATCATATTTTCTAATTTGAGATATTTTTATGTTATGACCTCACCAACATGGATTCATTTGTGTGTTGTTGAGATTTTTATCTACGTGAAAAAAAGAAATGAAAAACCAAGCTTTGCATAGAAGATGATTTTCATTTCAAAATGATAATTTCATGCATTTATAAATTGTTATCCAATAGTTTGGCTAGCTATGATTCATTCCCCACCTCATGGATGAGGTTCAATGGCTTTCAAAAGTTAAATAATTAGTTGTTATAACGAGTCATATACATATAAAAATATTATTGATTATCATAATGATGTCCAATAACTTACATAATTAATTCATAAGCAAAGTAGTTTGTATTTGTTCAATTGTTGTTTAATAAAAACTCAATAACCAATCAAGTTAAAATTTCCAACTAAATAATTTGTAATAACCCAAACAATCATCATTTGTGAGCCTAATAAAACAATGAAAATGATCCAATTCAAAGTGCCTTGATTGTAACTTATTATAAATTAGACTTCAAAGGTAAACAGTCCTATTAACATTTAAGGGATAGAACATTTTTATTTCATCCCTTTTCAAACCCATACATGTAGCCTTAGTTAAATGTGATTAATGGGAATTTGTCAAGAATTCAAACTTCTTTTAATACGAGAACCAAAAAAATCAACTTCAACTACAATTGAAAATTTGTTTTGGGCACATTTGTTGAAAAGTTATTTTTGGAACATTTTTCATTATATCAAACCCATTGATTACAACAAGATCAACATGGTTTTCAATACCATGTACACCCATTTTTTCTTATTTTAAGTCTTTTATCATTACTTGACCAATGTTCTCCATCCTACTACATTATATTCGAATTTGTAATATCTTAAGTTATTTCTTCTCACACACTTATATCCTATTTATTATTCCACCCCCTTCATTAATAATTGCAGCATTATTGACTAGTTGGGTGGTAGCCTTCACCTCGTATGTTCCAATCATACTTGATGTTAAAAACTTTAACGTTAAATTCCTTAACACCAAGATAGCCATTTAAGACTTAAACATATTTACTATAAAATACAATGTTAAGTTAGTTTTTAAAAATTTTCATTCACATCTATGATGTTATAGTGCCAACTAATAGTTGGGTTAATGTCAAACCCTAAATTTTTTTCATCATCATTTGCACTTTTGATGATTGCATATATCTTTTGCATGTATTTTTTTAATTTTTTTTTGTTGAAAAGGTGTAGGTAGGTGAATGGATGGATAAGTGAAGGTGCATAAAAAGGTAAATGAATGCAAGGGTGGGTAGTCAGATAAGAGTTGGGTGAACAAATGAATGGGTGGTAGTTAGGTAGGTAATTAGGTGAGCGGAGGTGGGTGGTGGGTGTATGGTGTTAGGGGCAAACATTAAACATGTGCAACATGTTAAATGCGACACTAGGTTCGATGCATCTGTAGTACAATGCCCAATAGGAAAAACAAATCAATTATTTTTACTGTACCCACACAATGATTAATGTTATAAGTATCTTTCTTACGCAATAATTTCAAAGAAAAAAATGTGATGTACTAGTTTAAATCATCCCTTCAACCCAAAGGTTTAGGGTTCAATCTTTTTTCCAATTGTTTTTTCAACAAACAAAATGGATGAAAAATCCATAGAATATTTTAATAGTTTTAAAAATTGATTCCCTTTAGGAAGTAACTTCCCCACGCAAAAGAAGACTAAATGTTAGTCCCAAACAAGTTCCCCATAAAGTTAAAAAAATCCCTGGTGAAAAATAGAATTTCCCTAGGGAACAATGAATTTTCCTTGGGGAGGGCCCAAGATCCTTGGGGAGAAAGGCACCTTCCTTAAAGAACAATGTATTTTCCCCAAGGAAAGGCCTAAGTTCCCAAGGAACATATGTTTTAAATCTTTTTGCAATCATAGTCATCTCATTTCTAATTTTATAATTTATTGTGACCTATCATTGGAAAGGTTCCAAGGAGAGATACAACTTTGTAGATGGAAATATTTCAATCATAATTCATATGCAAAAATTATGATCAAACAAAATTTCAAACACATTTGTTCCCTTGGGCAACTTAAACTCCTTTTCCCTAGGGGACATGATTGTTTCCCAAGGAAAAAAGGTTTAAGTTGCTCCTTGGGACAACTTAAACTCCTCCCCAGGGACATGATTGTTCCTTAGGGGAAAACCAACTTTCCTCGGGGAAACATATGTTATGAATTTTTTTGCAATCACATTCATCTCATTTTTGGTTTTATATAGGCTTGTGACTTATCATTGGAAAAGGTTTAGAAGAAAACTACAACTTTGTAATTGAAAACATTTTAATCAGAATTCATATGCAAAAATTATGATCAAACAAAATTTCAAACACATTTGTTCCCTAGGGAACATGGTTGCTCCCTAGGGCAACTTAAACTCTTTTTCCCAAAGGGACATGATCGTTCCCTGGGGAAAAAAAGTTTAACTTGCTCCCTATGGCAACTTAAGCTCCTTTTCCTCGGAACCATGATTGTTCCCCGGGGAAGAACTATCTTCCTTGGGGAACAATGAATTTCCCCCAGGGAAAGGCCCAAGTTCTTTAGAGAAACATATGTTCCAAATCTTTTAGCAATCATAATCATCTCATTTATTTTTTTATATAGGGTTGTGACCTATCATTGGAAAAGTTTAGAAAAAAGTTATATATTTTGTAATTGGAAGCATTTCAATCAAAACTTACATACAAAAGTTATATTCACACAAAGTTTTGGACATGGTTGCTCCCTGAAGGAACATGGTTTAAGTTGCTCCTTGGGGAAACATGGTTGCTCCCTAGGGGAACACGGTTTAGGTTGTTCCCCCAAGGAGCAAATGTGTCAAAAACTTTGTGTGTACATAACTTTTGCATGTGAGTTTTGATTGAATTGCTTACAACTAAAAAGTTGTAGCTATCCTCGAGACCTTTCCAATGATAAGTCACAAGCTTATATATTTTTTAAAATGAAGTTCATTATTCCCCAAGGAAGTTGGTTTTACCTCAGGGAACAATCATGCCCCTAGGGAGAAATAACTTAAGTTGCCCCAAGTAGCAACTTAAACCTTTTTTTAACTAGGGAACAATTTTGTTTTTAGAGAGAAAGAGTTTTTTTCTCCCCTAAAAACATGGTTGCTCCTTGAGGCAACTTAAACCTTATTCTTTTGGGAACATGGTTGTTCCTTGGGAACAACTTAAACCTTTTTTTACTTCAAGAATGTGTTTTCATCAATTTCATTCATTCATGAAAAAGATAATTCAAGAAAAGGTTCAAACCTAGGACCTTTAGGTTGTGAGGGGATTCTAACCACTATATAAAAAAAAATCCTTTGAAAATAATATTTTAAAAATAAATAAACCATTCCCTAATGTGAATTCACAATAAAACGACCATGTCACATCACAACCAATGCTTACTATTTCATATTCTATATGGCAATTTAAATTGTTGTTGAATTTTTTTGATTAATCTATATAATAGCATCCAAATTATTCCATGGGAACATGTGAATAAATTATTAATTAATCTCATAAATGAAAGACACCCAAAATCAAATTTTAAACATTCATAACCATTCCTTTTACTATAAAAAAGACATGTTAATGGCCTTGAAAATATTTTTAAATGGCATATGTTGGGCAAACTTTGAATGTAAACCTTAAAATAATAGTATAAGAAAAAATTTAAAACTTTTGATGAATTTTTAAAATATTTTTGAAAAAATTATAAGAATATTCCAAATTAAGCAATCATTTTTAAGCAACCAAGTGGGTGGGTGTTGGTCATTTTATTGTGAACACACCCCCCATTGTGCGAGTATAAAAACAAAATCTGAATTTTTTTCTTGTTGGGCATCGTATTGTATTATAATTGTGTCGAACCTACTATTGCTTCTAACTCATTGCGCATGTTTAGTGCTTGTTGTTGTAAGGGCTTCAGGAACATTGGTTGACAATGCTAACATTGAGTTAAAAAGCCCTTTTATGGGCTATTAATTATCATTACCATTTTTAAAAAACTACAAATATATGGTTTTTGTAAATTTGGTGTTTAACTACCATATTGCATCTTCCTACCATTTCCTTAACATTCTTATGACACTAATTGCCACATAAAACATACACATCATATTTGATGTTAGTTAATTTTTATGCGTGAATCTTACAAATTTTGGAGAATATTTAACATTGTGTTATGGATGATTTGCCATCAAATGCGAATCCACCTTTATAGTATGGTGATTCCACTCCCAACCTTTTTTCAACTTTTCCATTGATTTTTTGTTATATCATATTCTATAAGTTGTAAATTAATGTTATTTTCATTGATTTTACCAATTACCAACAAGTCATTTTAATCTTCAATAATTGCAACAATAATCATTAATCAAAGTTACCATCTAATTTGATATGAATTGTTCAACCCCAAAACTACATGACAAGGAAATGCAAATGTTACAAGGTTTATAGTTTATTCCATATTGATTAAACTATCAAATGAACTAACAATTATAGTAGACAAGATCATTCCACCATAATAAAACCTTAAACACTAAAATTAGTAGGTCTTTAAATTGATAAATTATTTTGAATGAGTTATGTTAATTTCTTAATTGAGTCATCATTATGTTGGCTTCAATATAGGTTAGGGTAACTAATTGTGTTTTAGGTTGGAACTAATTCAAATGTGAACAAGATTGGAACTATTTCATATTTGGGATATAATCCCAAGTTGTGTGTCTCAAGTTACTTTTGGTGATTTAAGATTTCAGAATACACATTATTACTTGCTCTGTAATTTTGTTGTGTTATGCCAATTTTCTTTTGCACATGGTCTTGTGTGTTGTTGTCTTGTTGTAATGTGATTTAAAATTTTTTTAATCATTTTAATTTATAGATTAGAATTTTAATTTTAAAGTCAATTTTATTTGCAAATTCATATATTTGGCATATGGTGTTAGATCGGGGTGATGTTTTCATCATTGAATTCTTAAAAAGGAGGCTTTTCCAAAAAGTCCATATCATATGGTAGGAAGATGTGTTTAAAGAAATTTTTGTATACATGTTTAAAGGAAGAAAAAATTTATGGGTGCCCATAATGACATGGATTAAATTTAATAAGCTTACTTACAATTTTAGACTAAAAAAGAAAAAATGGCCCAATTTTGGGCTTTTTTGGAAGTACTCATGTGTGACAAATTGTTCCACCCAACCATGCATTGACCCTTGTTTATTGACATGTTTGTGAGGGTATAGGTGTAGGAAATGCGAGGTTTGGTTGGGCTTGTCATTCCATTACAAATTTACAAAACACAAGTGATATACTATGTCGGGGTTAATTATACAAGCCCAATTTGTGCATTTCCTCCATTAAACCACGAAACTTAAAAGGGAAAAAACAAGGTTGGGAATAAACAATAAAGGTTAGGTTGTAATCCATTTTGGCATTGTTGAGGTCATTCCAAGATTTAATTACAATTATTTTCCATTGATTATTATGGTTGTGAGATTAGGTTGATGGCCAATAAACCATAGTTGTTATGTTCACAATGAACCCCACATTTGTTGAACTTTATGAAATGTTCTTGGTGGGTGCAAGTACATTAGAATAAATGTTAGGTTAAGCATATAAGTTCAATGTCCCTTAAAATTTAAGATTTAAATAATAGGAATTAGGGTTAAGGTTCATCACAAAGGTGTCCCATGTACATTTTGATTAAAGGTCAGGGGCTTGAATGACACATGTAAATTTTGACAAATCAATTTAAATATAATGATTTATTTGATTTAAAACATATAATCAAGTTGTACAACTTTAGTCAAAATGGTTTTTAGTCAAATTGAACATTTAATCAAAATCGCCAATGATCTTGAGTCAAATGTGACATGGTCTACAACCCTATGTATCTACCTTTACCTACTCACCCACCTATCTACTTAGTTAGCTACTTACCTACCTATTGCCCACCCACCCACCTACCTATTATTTCCCTACATACATACCTACCTATTTACCTACACTTTTTCAGCTACCTACTTATGTACTTACCTATATTTTTTCACCTTCACATAACCTACCTACTTACCTACCCACCTAAATTTACCCATGAAATGTAACCATATTTAGGTTTAGTTATTATGTTTAACCACTAGGTTTACCCAAATTTTAACTAAATTTTAACCATTAAATTTAATTAAAGTTTGACCATGAAGTTTAGTCATTATGCTTGGCCATTAGATTTGGCACTAGGTTTAACTTAATTTGAACCATTAGGTGCTAAGGGGATATCATGAGCCACACCCGCCCCCTTGGGTAACTATTTATTGGGTGTATGTTTAAAAATATTATTGGAATATTTTAAACAATATTTTTAAAAATTAACGAATTAAAAAAAAATCATCAATTACAATGTTATGGTTTTCATCAAAATTTTGCTTAAAATATGTCATAGTCTAAAAAATTCAAATCCATTTACAAGTTTTTTTATTGTTTAAAAACATTGGTTACAATATTTTCAAAATGTTTTTGGGTCAAATCATGTAACTAAGAGACATAATTAGTCAAAATCAAACATTTTAAAATTTTTAAAACCATAATAATCATGGCAAGTTAATTGTTTTTTTTCCTCATATGAATGTAAAAAGATTTAGAGTAAAATTCATTCCATTCAATTTCAAGTTTTGGTTTTAATTTAAGACGTTTGAAAATGTACACCTAATGCGTTAGATAGAGTCAATTTTGCAAAAAACTATCAAAAGGACTCATATAATGAAATAATTTTCATTGAAAAAAATATAAATGATAAGAACAAGTTAACCACGTTCAAAAAACACTCATAGTTTTAAAAATATGGAACTCTAAAAATTTAAAAATTTAAAAATTCAAAGAATGTTTCAAAATTATTTTAGAATTTCAAAGCTTCAAAAGTCTTTTACCACACATAAATGGGTTATAATGTACATGATGTATGAAAAAAAAGGTTATAACTTATATTATAATAAAATTAAAGAATGTGAAAAATAATAATTTGGTGATGATTTAAAATTTTGATTATTTTTCAAGATGAAACATTGAATCTATAAGGAATTTGCACACTTTTAAAAATTCATATTTATTCAATAATTATTTTTAAAATGTGATGCATTGGGGAACATTTAAATATTTTTTAGAAAAAATTACAAAAAGTTTCATTCAAAAAATCATTTGCATGTAAAATGTTTCCAAAATAATCCCTTTGGTTTTTAATTACAAGTTTTGACCCTTTTGGGTATTTTTCATTCATTAATCTTGATTTCAAACTTTGAAAGTATATATACCAATACATTAAAAATAACATCATGTGAAAGCAATTCCATTTAAAGTTGTTTATTTTTTTAAAAATGTTAAATACACAAATTTGAACATTGGTTACAACTACTTGTGTATGTATTAATGTGACTTCATTCTATTACATTTGGCCACTATGTATAACTTAAGTTTAACCATTAGGTTTAGCCAATGTTTAGCCATTATATTAAACCACTAAGTTTAGTCACTAGATTTAACCATTACGTTTAGTTTAATTTTAGCCATTAGTTGTCACCTAAGTTTAACCATTGTGTTTAATGATGTGAAATAAAAATTTAACAAAAGGTGATCACCTTTGATAAGGATTTGGTTTATCATTGTGAAGGTTTGAGATTTAATTCTTTATACTTGCAACCTATGTGCATGCTTAAAGGTTAAAGTAGGTAGGTTAGACCAAAGTAATTTGGTGAAGTTAGGTTAGATTAGGTTAGGTAATTAGGATAAAAAAGGTTAGGTAGGCTAAGTTAACACCTACCAATTTAAATGGTTTTTTTTACCTACATATATTTATTATCTATTTACCTACTTACTTCCCTACCTATTAATTTTTAAAATAATAATAGTAAATGGTCTTAATTTAGGTGCAAATGTGACCCAATCAAAACAATCCGCTATTTACTTGTCAAATAAAATAGTCATTTTGTCAATCACATTACTAGTCAAAATGACAAGGTCCAAATTGACCACCTAGTCACATTGGCAAGTTTAAATTTACTTGTCCAAATTAACATGGTGGTTTCTTTTACATTTGTCATTTTGGGTATTTTAAAAATAGAAAACCTAGTAAAAACAACCGTGAATTGTAATAATGAATGAATTTACTAAGTAGGGGGTATGTTTTAGACCATTAACTCCACCATCATCATTTGAAAGGTTTCATCATATTTAAAATTAGGTACACCTTAAAATGTTTCCATCACATGGTTGTTGTGGGATATGGATGAGATGTTTTGAATCACCAAGGGTATTCGAAGGTGGTTGGCACCTTTGAACTAAATTATTTTGTGTAAGAATTTGGCAATTGGTGCAATATGCAACAAATGCACAATCCACAATTATTCCCACCTTCATGGCATGAAAGGGATTATTTTAACATCTTGAAATGCCACCAATGGGTGATTACTATGGATTCAAATGCACCCATGAAACACAAATTAAGGAGTGGTGATTGAATTATTCACCAAATTATGTTTCCATGACCAAGGGTACTATGGCTCCAAGTGTTGTTATAACTTCAAATGCAACTATGACAATTTCAAGAGATAATTTGGTAAGTGGGAATGCTAGAACTTGCATTTTCACTAATGGGAAAAATCCTTTGTTCATATTCAAACCTAGTGTGGAGTTCTTTTGTAATTGTGAAAAAACTATTAGTTAAAAAGTCTTAACACATAAACTTAGTAATTTGCAATAATTCAAATGTAAACCCAATGAAAGTGTATGGGAATCATATGCACAATTGATGAAATTGGTCACTATGACACAAGGGGTCACATAAGTTCATGCTATCCATTTTTGTATGGGATTTCAAATAAGGAATTTAAACCACAAATGCGAAATATTACGTTACTTTAGCTCATACTACCAATTTTGGCAATTGTGTTGTAGTTGTCGAAATGGATCAAGTTGAACATGTTCAAGGAATGTGTTATAATTCTTAGGTTTAATAAATACAACTCAAAGAATTCATCATCACAAACACCACCTTCAACTCAACAATAACATGGTCAACCAAATAATGTCATGTCATAAAAAAACAAGGGTTAACAAAAAGGATCACAAATGATTTCTACCCCATTGGCATCTTTTTTAAGACAATAATAGTCAAATGTGATTTTATTGGATTTGTGGGGGTGACCATTTAAAAAAAGAATGTTCACAAAAGGGCAAAGGGCAAGGTCAAACTTCAACAACATAATTACATTATTCCCATTATCATAAAAAATAACATGATATTCATAATTGCTTCCAATTGTATTTTAAGTTATGGACAATTCATTCATAATCCAACAACAACTAAAGGCAAGATGTTGGGAAAATCACTAAAAGGAAAAATGTTTTAAGCAAGGGCACAATTACCAAATCAAATCAAGCACATGCCAATACAAAGTTCTATTTGCACACTTGGAGGTGTTAATGGCAACCATGGCCACCCAAATGAAACCCACATTGAGTTTGAACAACCCAAGGGGCCAAGATAAACCCTCCTTTTTTTATTATGATTTTATCTTGGAATAATTTTTGTGGAGCAATAATTTTTGAATCTTTGACCCCAAATAAGATTATGTTTAAAGTTCCATGGTATTAAAAGTTTGGTAGATTGTTTCTACATAGTTTCCTTTTTATAGCTACTGTTATTTGTCCTCAAATTCAATTTCCTTCTTAAAATGGTGAAAATATAGTTAGATATCAAAAAATCAAAACACAACAATTACATAGTAAAATAAACGTTTTCTTATCAAATTTTCATTACTATTTTTATTAAAATTTGAACATATTAATAATATATAGTTTTAAAAAATGGAAATTAGAACTAAAAACATGAAAAAATATGTGGTTTCCAATACCAACAAAACTCTAAACTCATATTGTGTCTTTCTCCATCAACTTTCTAAGTATAACTTTGTGTGTAAAAAATCAACCTCTCTCTAAATTCCATCAAATTCCAAAACTACATCCTATGTTCTCTTCTCTCCAAAAGTAATTCAAAATCAAATCTTCACTAATCTTAATCCTATCCAACTAATCAAATGTTTTGTTGTATCCTTGCCATTCATTAATTAATCATTGCCTTGTTGAATTTGTTCTACTAGTGGGTACCTGTGACCTTCACACACAATGTGAAGGGGGGGAGATAGGTGAAGAGGTCCGTTCCGTGGGAAAGGTAACCAGGGAAACAAAGGGGATCCCAAGTTCTAGTGTAATTTTTTTTTTT
>Ga0209208_10001216_pt1 | contig 36013 bp, 31 predicted proteins | sample S1TSphfallax_3_FD_187694 | JGI IMG/M metagenome (GOLD analysis project Ga0209208, IMG submission 187694) | Host-associated microbial communities from peat moss isolated from Minnesota, USA - S1T2_Fd - Sphagnum fallax MG (SPAdes) (version 2) | ecosystem: Host-associated > Plants > Peat moss >...
GAGGTGCAAAGTATACTATAAGGGGGAAGGTGGTGGCTTCCCCCAAGTCTAGGCCATGGTGAGTCTTGTGTGTCCGTGTTACCCGTGGCTCGTCCTAGCACCAAAGGTGCTCCAACTATGCATTAACCACCTTGTGTGAGTTGTGTGCAGGCCAGTGTGAGTGAATGAAGCTTGTCAACTCTTCCTAGTCCCATCCTGGAACTCCAACACGCCCTTCTACCCTTCAAAGTGTTGTGAGCTAGGGAATGTGCCTCGAATCCTTCCCCTTCTGTTGTTTTGTACTTGGACTCACTTTTAAGTCCTTCAAGGAGTTGGGAGTGCGTCAGTTTAGGTTACACGGCCAAACAAATATATGATAAGCATAAAACAATTTGGTGGGAACGTGTGAATGCGAGTCAAAGCATGATGCACCCCCAAGCTCCTTGACAAACTCAACTACAAATTTAAGGTGAAAACATCAAAAAAATAAGGAGTTGTTGGGGTACACTCCTTAGTTCACAGCACTTTGGGGGTAGAGGGGCGTGCTGGAGCTCTAGGATGAGGACTAGGATGAGTGACAAGCGAGTCAATTATTCATATGGACTTGCACAAACCAAACAACAAGTTGATTAATGCATAATTAGAGCACTTTTGGTGCATGAACGAAACACAGGCAAACATGTTTCACAAGACTCACCACAACTTAGACTTCGAAGAAGCCATCACCTTCCCCTTTATAGTATTCGTTATGCTTGGCCATGGGACCTACACCCAAATGTTATTTTGTCCCAAGATTCCCAAGTTAAAAATCCCGACATTCCCAAAATTGGGACTCCTTCGACTTTGGAGGCCCATAACGTTTTGTGCAAACTTGCAATTGAGGTCAAGTCTAAAGCAAAGTTATAACCATCATTGAGAGCTTTTCAACGATATGTGGCATGCCACCTGCACACAAGTAAATCAGGGTGATTCCCAACTTTTAGTGGTCGGGAGTCAAATTGGCAGTTTGATTTCATGCCCTTCTTTTGGCCATAACTTATGTTTTAAGTACCCACATGGGTCATGTGAGCCCATTTTAGACATTTAAGTTTCAAGAGCTTTGCAATGGTATAAGGAACTTTTCAATCCAATGAATTTTGACCCCTAAAATGGCTCTCTGAAGATTCAAGAATCTATCGAAACTCCAACTCCCCAAATGGGAGTTCACTTTGGAGTGTGTGGGTTCATTCCCTCACACTCTCCTACACTCTTGGGAACATGAAATGTGACTCTTGGGCTTCACTCTTGGTTCGCACCTTTGCAAGCCCTTGTTTTGGTCACAAGCCCAAGGCTAGGGTTGCAACAAAGCATGACACAAAATGATTTCATTCAGCTTCAAGACCTTGCATATTTGGATCAGAAACATAAGAAAAGGAGTTGGCGTTTACACACTAACCCTATAATTTCAATTCAAACTTGAGATCTCCAACATCTAGGAGATGTGTTTTTTTCCCAAGATGTTAATGAAATCAACGAAACTCAAAACCCATTCACCATAGGTATTCAAACACCAACCCAATGTGGGTTCTTGGTATCATATGGTCACAATGGTGCCATTTCTATGGATGCCACATTTGGCACAAATGACATGAAATTCCATCTATTCACCTTGATGGGTTTGATGATCATCACACTGGTGTCCCTTTAGCATGAATCATTAAAATAAACAAACAGTTGAGGATTTGATCAAATGGTTGAAACCATTAAAAGATAAAATGTTATCACACATGCCACATTGGAAACCATCATGTTTTCTCATTAATGATGCACCTCAAAAATTGAAGGCATTACGGTTAATTTTATACCTAGTACCTACTTTGTGTTTATTTCCTTAAATGTTTTTTAGTATATTTCATAAAAAAATTTATTACTTCAAATGCATTTTATGTTATACTAACCCCATCCACTCATGGTGATTTTATTGCATATGTGTTGTTATTACGGTTATATGGGGTATGGACAATGTTCCCATCTACTTTTGTTGTTGGCATGTTCTCAAAGCATGGCATTTATATGGTACTAAAAAAACAAAGATATGGAGGGGCGGTGTGGAATCCTCCAAGACATTCATAATGTGATGTACATGTCCATCAATCATGGAGAAACTTCAAAAAACATGGGAGGGTTGTTGTGAGAAAAAACCTTCACAAACATAGGCCTAGTGATGCGTGGACAAATTACTTCTGGACTTATTACCATCAATTTGGTAAGTGATAATATTTATCATGGTCTAGTATTCAATTTTTAAAAAAATAATGTTATTCATCCTTGTGCATTATGTTTATGTTTGTAGAATTATGGATAGTGGGTGTTCGAAAAGTGCCCCATTCCAACCAAGACACCCAAACGAACATTGAATCATATCATGGTGTGTTGAAACGTTGGTTTGCTCTTGACACAAAAGGCCTTAGAAGGTGTAGGATTAATTGGTTGGTGTGGCGATTAACAACAACCATTGCATGCCATTACATGCACACATTGGAAATGAAAAAAAAGGGTTTCATAAAAAACAAGGTTATGGAGGCCATTATTACACAAGGTGTGGAAAAGGCATCCCTCATTCCACTCACCCATGTGTACCAACCAACCCTTGAGAGTGATGGAGCTTGGGGTGTATGGAACCAATGCCTTCCCAATGTCATTTACATGGTGAAATTCCCATTCACTGAAATATTTTGTTACACATGTGAATGGGCATTACAAGGGAACATGTGTAAACACCAAATTGTGGTCATTATCACATGTTTAACACTTCTCAAAAAGGATATCATTCATTACTGTGGAACATGGTATGGATCACATTGTGGAAGGTTGGGTCACATGTTTGTGGACCCATGACATATTCCAAATGATATGGAATCCAATGATGATGAAAATGAACATCTTGAAGGTGATGATGGGATCATGGAATTTAACGAACTCAGGAGCATGGAGCAAAACAATCTCCCTATGGGTTCCATTGTAGGGCCGAATGACACAATAAATTCATCAACCTAAATGGAAAGGGCTCTTGCACAATTGGTCATTACAATACAAGGGATCACAAATGAATGTAAAGAAGGTGATGTGACATTTTGTGAACATGCCACCTCACACATGAAAGTATTAGCATGTAATATTTGTAACATATGCCTCACAAAAGCAAATGCAATTTTACACCCATGATTGGTGTTACACCACGTAAAAGATGGATTGGGAAATCATGTCAAACGGTTCAAAGATTAGCATGAAACAATGTTCAATCACACAAATGTACATATTAAATGATGTCATGAATAAATGTTTCTATAATTAATCAAGATTGTTACCATTGGCACTAAGAAATTTATTTTAGAACTAATTTTGTATGGAGGAAACCATAGCCCAAATTCTTTGAACATCATGTATTCAACACATGCATGAAGTTTAATATGCCACAAAGGTTATTATTGTTTCCAAGTAATAAGCACAAAAAGTTTGCAATGCAAAAACATAAGGATAGTGATAATATTAATGTTAAATGGAGGTATTATGATTAGGCCCCAAAATCCCAATTGGTAGAGGTAAGTACAAGTGCAAGTATTGCAATTAGGCCCCAAAATCCCAATTAGTAGAGGTAAGTACAAGTGCAAGTATTGCAATTAGGCCCCAAAATCCCAATTGGTAAAGGTAAGTACAAGTGCAAGTATTGCAATTAGGCCCCAAAAACCCAATTAGTAGAATAAATACAAGTGCAAGTATTGCAATTAAGCCCCAAAATTTTAATTAGTAAAGGTTAGTAAATGTGCAAGTATTACAATGAAGCCCCAAAATTCCAAATGGTAGAAGTAACTATAAATGCGTGTATTGCAAGCTTAAATGAAGAATCAACTCTAAATGCAATACCCACATGCAAGGTCACTTTGAAATAACCCAACCCTATATGTAATACTTGCATTCAAAGTCACTTTGAAATATTGTGTCGCAACCCTAGCCTTAGGCTTATGACCAAGGCAAAGGGTTGTAAGGTTGTGAGCCAAGAGGGAAGCCTAGGAGTCATGCCACATGCCCCCATGAGTGCAAGAAAGTGTGAGGAAATAGGCCTTCACACTCCCAAGGGAACTCCCACTTTGGGAGTTGGAGTCCCGATGGACTCCCAAATGTTTAGAGAGCAATTGCAATAGTCAAAACCCAATGGATTGAAGAGTTCTTTATATCATTGAAAAACTATTGAAACGTAGATGTCTAAAATGAGTTTGCATCACCCATTTGGACATCTAAAACACAAGTTATGGCCAAAAGAAAGACCGAGAGTCAAATTGCCAATTTGACTCCCAACCACTAAAAGTCAAGAATCGACCCAATTTACTGAATCGACCCAATTTACTTGCGTGCAGGTGACGTGCGACATACCACTGAAAAGCTCTCAACAAGGGCTAAAACTTTGCTTTATACCTCATCTCAATTGAAGGTCTGCACGCGAAGTTATGGGCCCCCAAAGTTGCAGGAGTCCCAACTTTGGCAATTTAGGGATTCCCACTTGGGAATCCCAAAACAAAATGCCATTTGGATGTGGGCCTCGTGGAGAGGTGCAGAGTATATTATAAGGGGGAAGGTGGTGGCTTCCCCCAAGTCCGGGCTATGGTGAGTCTTGTGAGTCCGAGTTGCCTTTGATTTGTCTTAGCACCAAAAGTGCTCCGACTATGCATTAACCACCTTGTGTTGGTTTTGTGCAAGCCAGTGTGAGTAAGTGAAGCTTGTCAATTCTTCCTAGTCCCATCTCGTAACTCCACACGCCCCTCTTCCCTTCCAAAGTGTTGCGAGCCAGGGAGTGTGCCCCAACTCCTTGTTTTTATGTTGTTTTCTATTTAGGACTCACATCTGAGTCCTCAAGGAGTTGGAAGCACGTCATAATGCATGTGGGGTTTAGGGCTCTTTAAATGAAAATCCTATCTGAAACGCAATACCCACATGTTGGGTCACTCCAAAATAATTAGCTAATTTCAAAATAGTATGCTAATAAAGGTGTGTATAAAGATTAGGGTTGTTGATTAAGAGTTCCATGACTTTTACTTTGATTCATTGAAATTAAAAAATGGTTGTATTGTTTATGGAACAAATAGTACAATGACAATTATGATCAAGTTTATCTTGGTGCAGGAATTTTTCATGGAAAAGTTAAACTTGCAATCTATAACGTGAAATAATTATCCTAAATAGTGATTTCAATAACTTATTAAAACAAAATATAATTAAGATAATCAATTAAATATCAAATTAATCAATCTGATTTTTAGATTTAATTTTGTATTATCCAAGTAAATAAAATTAATCCAAATGATTAATTAATTATTTAAAATAAATTAGTGATTATTTAATTATTGATCATTTATCATTTAAATTATCTGAAATATTTTTCTACTAATTATTTAATTATATGACAAATTTTTTTGATAATTCATTAATTTTTTTAAATAATTTTTTAATCATTCATTTAATTGGGGGGGAAATTTCTAAGGTTTAGACATATGTGAAAAAATACAATTTCATTCTATATTTTCTTCAAAAAGATTGGAAAAATTAGGTTGGAGAGATCACATAAAGGTAAGAAGTAAACCTTATGCGAAAACCCAACCCTAAATGTAATACTAAGTTTGTTGAGATCAAAAAATAAAAGTTCATGCTTAAAGTTTTTTCAAATATGTTCATATTTATGTTTTTTCCCTTTTAAAATTGTATACTCATTTCAAAAAACAAAAATATAAAGCCTTTTAATTTAATAAAAAATTTAACCATGTTTTTAAAAAACTCAGAGCACATGATTTTCTACCTTTTTTTTTGTTTCACATAATAAAAAATGATCTTTCCCATATATTAATCCTATGTCTGATTGAAAATTTATTTTAAACATTTCTAATATGTAGTAAATAATTTCTTGGTTTAAATAATCATATAATGGGTAAAAAATATTTTATATTCTCACAAGTCCTTATATAAACTTTATTTTTCATAATGTGTAATATTTGTTTAAATATTGGTCCAAATATATTGTTATTTGTAACATATCAAATAACACATTATATATAAATAATGATATTATGGAATTATGTTGTTGATTCATTTTAATACATATAATATATTCATATTTATTTTAAATTATAAAAATTGATATATATAATTTAGATTATATATATTAACCCATGGTTATGTATATTGCAATTATTTTTAATGAACTTTGTTTTTTAATGCAAATTAAAAAATTCCAAAATATTAATAGCTAGGTATGAAAATGTTCATAAGCTCTTGGAAGCCATGCTAAAGATTGTGTGGATTTGGAAACTTTGTGAAGGCCAAGTTGTTATGTAATGTTTTCAACACCTTCAAAAGCTTAAACATGACTTGACCATCCAAGAAACACAACAATGTTTAAAACAAAATAACCAATTAAGAATCCGTAGCCTTGACAAATTACTAGCTTCAACAAAAGCTTATCGCCAAGGTTGTTAGATTGACTAAAGTGTCAACATTGACCAAGCTAGACAACTTCACATAACATAAGTAATAGGTTAATAAGCTACTTGTTAAGTAACCTAACTAACTATTTAGTACCTTAACCTAGGTCTACCTAGTAGGCTACCTACATAATATAGGCCTATTATGTAGTTTACTCATTAGTGTAGACCTTTTAAGTTAATATCTTAAATGGTCTAGGTAAGTATTCAAGGTGGTTGAACTTACTAAGTAAACCTACTAGTTATGTAGGTAATTTACTAGGCTAAGCCACATAAGCCTAATAAGCATTTATGATAGTTTAATGTCTATTCCTTTTTATATTATAACATATTAAACTTGAACTAAAAAAACTTATAAAAAAGAAAACATATTTTTTCATATAACTGTTACAAGTATATACTATTGGATTATGATTTAAATTTAGAGTTTGGGGCATATAAATTAATTAACTTTTTTTATAAGTCTATAATAATTAAAATAAATCTAGGGTGCATTTTGGGGGAAATATTATATGCAAAAAAATGCAATATATATATTTATATATTCTTCAAAGAAAATGAAAGAAATTAGCTTGGAGTTATTAACAAATGGTAAGAAATAATACCTTATTTTGTGTTTTGTTACAAATTTTATTTAATTATTTAAAAACTTAAGGCCAAATTTTTAGTTAGTGAAAATAAGTACATGTGTGGATATTGCAAAATTATATGAAACCCTAACGCTAAATGCAACAGCCATATTCAAATCATTTCAAAATAACCCATAAGTGATTTAGGTAAAACCTTAAGTGAAAGTCCAACCTTAAATGCAATACCCAGATGTAAGGTTGTTTCAAAATACCCAATATGTAGTTCAGGTGGTGCCTTTGAATGAAGACCAAGGCCTAAATGCAATACTTGCATGCAAGTTCATTTTGAAATAATCCATAGGTGAAACAAACCTTATATGAAAAACCAACCCTAAATGCAATATCTGCATTTTAAATCATTTCAAAATAACTAATAAATGGTTTGGGTATGGAAAATATATCTCTTTATATACCTAAATTAGTTATTATTCTATATTGATTTTATGACAATTAATTCTAATAAATAATTATCTAAAATAATGATTTAAATAACTTATCAACCTAATTTTTTTTATTAAATTATTAAATAATCAATTTGATTTTTAGATCTAAATTTTAATTATTTAAACAACTAAGGTTCAACCAAATAACCAATTAATTAAAATTAAAAAATAAATGATTATCTAAATATGATAATCAATCATTTACATTATCTTGAAATAATTTTTTAGTAATTCTTTAATTATGACATTATTTGTTGATACTTAGACTGGATTATTATGTCATATGAATCCCTTAAATATTGCATTGGAGACCTATATGGAGGTATTGCATATTTGAAAATGGCCTTATGGAATTTAGAATAAAAAATGATGTAGGTATTGCATGTTTAAAATGTGGGTATTGTTTTAAAAATCTTTAGGTGATGTGAGTCCTATTACATTAAATGTAGATATTACACAATGTTCATTTTCATATTTGTAAACCGTAAACAAATTAATGTTATTTATTCATATGGGTCTATTTAAATTTTGATTCTTACATCTAAAGTACTAAATGATTATGAAAAAGAAAAAATATATGATTAACCATATACCCATCAAACAAATGTGACCAGAAGAAAATATTCTATTGATAAAAGATGTATAAAAATGGATGGATCAAAAAATGCTAAAGAACCCAATGAAAAAAATAAGTTTTCTATAATATATCAAAAGACCAAAGTTCAAAAATTGGGTAGTCTAAAAAATGAATCATTTTAGATTCATGGAGATCTAATACATCTTGTGTTCAACTTGTTTTAGTGGACGTTTGATCCCAAATTTTGACATCCCATGCCATCTTCAATTGTTTTACATATGTAGAGTGGGTGGATTGAATCATCTCTTATAAATTTTCATCCTTCTTCATCCGTGATGTTGCATTTTGAAGCACATTTCCCACACCCTAGTAATTAATACCCAACACTTGTAACCGTTGTTTTGAAGCTAATTTGACCAAAGTTGGTTTTGGTAATGGTGGACATTGTTTTACAATAATTACCAATTTATCCCACTCCTGTTGGGCTTTGGCATGAGCATGACTAGCAACCTTTTGATCATTTCACCTTTGCACGGCCATGGTGTTTCCCAAGATGTGAACGTTCATTTTAACATGGTCTTGATGTCGAGGACCTCCCTTAGAAGTTGAAGGCTTCCTACGTTTAACCTTTTTTGCCACCAAGCCATACATCTCTTTCAAATGCTTGGTTAAACAACCATTTGACACAATATGTGGCAATGCAAATGCCAACTTTACACTTCCATTTCAACCCAACTTTCATCCATTCTTTGTCCTTCCAAGCCATATTAAGTGGACAAGGGGGTGTTAGTGGTTGAAAGGCTTGGTTGGTTTCAAGTTTCGAACCTAAACCAAAAAATATTTTTAAAAAAATCATTATTTTGTCGTAAAAAAATCCTAACCCTAAAACCTTCCCAAAAAGTTCAAAAAATAGAATGCAGGTATTACAAAACATAAAATCATATAATCACATGCAACTCCTATAAACTTTAACTATTTTCAAGTATTGTAATAAAAAAATTTCAACAAAAACATATCATAACTTCCATCAAATGATGGAAGCTACGGATATAATTAAATTTTTAAAAAATTGTATAATTTTTTTAATCTGCATTTAATTTAATGTATGTAAATTTTAAAATAATCTAACCCACCATTTTTTGATTGAAATTCCCAATCTGTATTGGGAGTGATCTCATCATTTGAATTACAGATTGTCACCATTGTCAACTCTAAGCCACATAGATTGTTTAATTCATCAATTTTCAGTTCTGATGAAACAACATTTTGCTCCCTAGGTCTCAATTCTAATAGAGCAACATTTTGCTCCCCAAGTTTAGATTCTAATGGAACAACATTTTGCTACCTAGGTCTAGATTCTAATGGAACAACATTTTGTACCCTAAGTCTTGATTCTCATGGAACAACATTTTGCTCCCCAAGTCTTGGTTGCAATTGATCAACATTTTGCTCCCCAAGTCTTGGTTGCAATTGATCAACATTTTGCTCCCCAAGTCTTGGTTGCAATTGATCAACATTTTGCTTCCCAATTATCGATTTTCATGAAGCAACATTTTGCTTCTGAACTTCCAAATCACCACCACCTTTTTTTCAGTTTCCTTCCTCTAACCATTACAACCTTCAACATTAAAACCACCATTTCATTGTTAATTGTCAATTCTAATGAACTAAACCAAAAGGACGAGAGAAAAAAAAATTAAAAAAATGAAAGAGAGTGATGGCAGCTTGCTACCATTGCCTTTTTCACAGCACCACCATTATAGAAAAAGGCGATGGCATTGCTACCGTCACTTTCTTCACAACAAAACCATCGAGAAAGGTGATAACAATTGTTGTCGCCTTTTTTTACAACAAAACCATCAAAAAAGATGACGAAAGCTATCGTCATCTTCTTCTTTTCAAACACAAAGAAGAAGGCGACAACAACATTTATCGTCACCTTCGTCGTTGCAACACCACCACAGTAGAAGACGACAATGCATTGTCGTCATCTTTTTCTTTTCAAACACAAAGAAGAAGGTGACGGCAATAGCTACCGTCACCTTTGTAGCTGCAACACCACCACAGAAGAAGGCAATGACAACAAGTTGCCGTCACCTTCCTCGTTGTAACACCACCATAGAAAAAGACAACGATGCATTGCCGTCGTCTTCTTCTTTTCAAACATAAAGAAGAAGGCAAAGGTAGTAAACTACCATCGCTTTCTTCGTTGCAATAACACCATAAAAGAAGACAAAGGTGCATTGCCATCGTCTTCTTCTTTTCAAACGCAAAGAAGAAGGCGACAACAACAATTGTCGTCGCCTTCATCATTGCAACACCTCCACAAAAAAATATGATGGCGCATTGTCGTCATCTTCTTCTTCTCAAACACAAAGAAAAAGGCAATGGCAAATTACTGCCATCGCCTAAACCCTAAACCCTAAACATAGAAAAGAAGGCAACAAGCTGCAACAGCAAGTTGTCGTTGCCTTCTTTGTGCAACAGCACCACAAAAGAAGATGATGGCACATTGTCATCATTCTCTTCTTCTCAAACATAGAGAAGAAGCCGACGACGACAAGCTACCATTGCCTTCTTCATTGCAATAGCACCACATAAGAAGAAGATGACACATTGCCATTGCACCATTGTCTTTTTCTTCTCAAACACAGAGAAGACAAAACACACAAGAAAACAACAACAAAAAAAAATGAAAAGAAGGGCAGGAGCTTACCTCCAAGCTTAAGCTCTACCCTTTCACTTTTGGCTCTCGCTTCTGCCCTTCCGTTTCAACCGCTTTATCCTAGTTGCCACTTTTGCCCTCCCGTTTCAAGCTCTCCTGAGCTCTGACGATGGAATGAGCGCAAAATGAGGTGAGGTAGCTAGGTAGGAGGGGGGAGGTAGGTAGGAGGGAAAAACTTTGGGGCAGAGAAGAGGTTCAAAAACCAAAAACCTTGGGCAGGGAAGGATTTGTTTTTGGTTCATCCCCAAAACAGCTCGACTGACCTCATCCTGAACTGGTGCACTGATGGCTGCTGGTTCACTCCAGCCCTTGTCCTATACAAAAATTGCTAATTTTCAGCTGCAGATATGATATACTGTTATAGTGCTTGATGAAGTATATAGAAGTATTCATATGGACACTTCTTTTTGGGGTATTGGAGGTGGTGTTGAGCAGTGTTGTGTGGTTATTTGAGTTTAGAAGGAACTGCCAGTTTCATTTTTTCAATTATTTCTGAATCAGAGAACGATTTCATTCCAGTTCTTTGAAAAAAATGAGAATCAAAGAACCACCTATCCAGGTTATATCAAAAGCTGTAAAGAACCACTCATTTTCATGACAGAACTGGCAATGAACTGGTAGTTTTATGGCTGGTTAATTGACTTAAAAGGTGTAGTGAGAACCATCATTAGCTACCAGAACTGGGTCTTTATCTTTTTTTAATCTGTGGCTAGGAATCTTAAGAACCTCAGTGATAACCGCCAGGGTCTGTGCCTGTTTCTAATATCCGCCCAACACTGGTGTTGAGGAACGTTGGCAAATTCCGGGTTTACATCAAAGTCTTGACACGACAAAGTTCAGTTCAAAAGTAGGAGATGCAACAGCAGAAGTAGCAACACAGGTTTGTAGTACATTTCTGGAAGAGAATTGGGACCCTTGAAGCTTGTATTTAATTATATATATTAAACCACATAACATAATACCAAGGGTTTTTTCCCAATTACTTCTAATGAAGCAATCTCTACATCTCTACAGAGACAGGCAATTTCCAGCACATATTGTTATATACACATGTCCTCTGCTGATTAATATCTTGAACACTGTTTTTTTCTCAAATTAGTGAAGTAGGCAGGTTGCCAATCATGCACAAGAGTTCATCATCAAGACCCACAGGGTTTACAGTTTGAGGTTGTGGTTAGGATGAGGTTATTAAGGTCAAGATATATAAGCACATTGAAACCCCTAGTGCTCTCCTTGTTTGCGAAACGTTGCAAGGAAGTAATCTTCAAGTTTGAAGGGGTGGCATCACCTTCATCCATGTTTTACAAGTATAGATCTGTAATTTGGAATTGGGAAGGGGAAATCGGAATCATGGAGTGGATGTCAATAGCAGCAGTCTCTCAATAGGAGCACTAGGAAAAAGACTGAAAAAATAAACCCTAAACCCTAAATCAAAACTGAGGAGTGGTTTGATAAACAGGACATAGTCATACACATGTTCAGGGACCTTCAACAGCAACATGTATTGACTGCCAACCATAACATTCCCATTGCTCAAAGCAGGAGGGTGGAGAACAATGAGAGAAACTTCATAGAGGTAGCTTGCAAATTCACATAAGAGTTTTCTCAAATGGCCCAATAGTCAAGTGCAGCAGCAAACTGACAACTCTGAATCAGTAATTGATTGCACACAGGAGTGCAGCAATTTCTAACGGAGCAGAAAGCCTGGGACATGTTGTTACAGTCTCAAATTCCACTCCAGTTTCCAAAATGACTCTGTACACAAGGGGAAAGAGGCACCAGACCTGTGTGGTACAAATGCTAGAGGCAAGAAATCAAACTACAGGAGGCTCCATGGCTCCTTTTTGCAGTGGTGCCCACATCTGATAACAGTGTCCAACTATGGTGGTATAATTATACCATTAGATATGCTATGAAGGAAATGTACTTGATGTAGCAATTGAAAAAACAGACTACTAGCATGACCAATAGTCCATGCAAGAAACAGACACCATCCTCAAATTGATGAAAGTGATTGGCATCCCTCACCATGATTGCTCTCCTAGCTATTTTTGAAATGAGCTTTGCAAAAGTATTGCATTCTTCACAAACCCACAGATCTTCATTAGTCAGAGTGGCGTACCAGGAGCTGCATTGATGAGCCACAATGCAATATCCAGTTTCTCGCTATGGTCACACAAATGGAACACCTTTTCTTTTTTTTCCACATCATGCAGAACAAATTTAGTGTAAGGCACATACCTGGCATCATGCACAGGCCCTGACAATCTCTGCAGTTCTGCACAGATTTCAATCATCTGAGGGTGGTCTTGATCAACGACTACAAACATATACACCTCATCTTTCAATTCAATTCAGGTGCAGTCAGGCTGTTTCTTTGCACCTTTTTCCTTTCTCGGCCATTCAACACTCTCAGAGAGATGCCTGTTGCCAGCAGCAGCATAGATGTTTGATAGCAGCATGTAACCAGCAGCATTTCCAGGCTACAATCCCAGAATTTGCTTAGCAACATGTTCTCCCATCTCCACATTACCATGAATTCTGCAATTGCCAAGCAAAGCCATTGATGGTGCCACATGTGGTTTACAGGGCATTGCCTTCATCATATTCTCTGCCTCCTGTAGATGGCCAGTACAGCAAAGAAGGCCAACCATGCTGGTGTTACATTCCAATGTTGCAGAAATCATGTAGACTGTGATCATTGAAGCATAACAGCACATGCCTTCATCCATTAAACATGAATGGCTACAAGCAGACAGGAGACAAACAAAAAAAATCATGTCATCTGGCTGTACAACCTTCTTCACAAATCCATTCAAAATGTTTGAGAGCTTCCTTACCATGCCTGTGCATGGCACATCCTCCAAGTATGGTGGTCCAAGTGACCACATCTTGAGATGGCATCTTGATGAACACTTTCCAAGTATCCTCCATGCTCCCACATTTTGCATTCATGTCAACCAAGCTATTCCCCACAAAGACATCAGACAAGAAACTGCTTCGAAAGATCTGCTCATGAACACACCTGCCCTCCTCGAGCACAACCACAGTGGCACATGCAATCAGCACCCCAACAAAAGTAGCAGAGCTTGGTCACACAGGCTCCTGTTGCTGTTGTCAACATAGTTGCAGTGTCTTCTGACCTTGCCAACATTTTCCATATCCTGATATCATGTTGTTCCAAGTAATCACATCTTGAGATGGCATCTTGTTGAACACTCTCTAAGCATCATCAACACTCCCACATTTTGCATACATGTCAATCAAGTTAGTACCCACAAAGACATCAGACTTGCAACCACTAATTTGAATGAGCTGTTCATGAATAAGCCTGCTGTCTTCAAATGCTCCTAAACCAGCATATCCACAAATCAAGGAACAAAAGTGAATTCATTAGGAGGAGCATTCCTTCTTGTTGCGTATGCTGGAAAAGCTGCAACACTGTCTCAGGTTGCCCATTCTTCACATATTTTATAAGATTCTGATTCCATGCAAAAAATGTTCAATTGCACTGTGCTTGGTGCAATTGCAGCCATCACTATTGTCACCCATGGCAGGTTTTGTCAGTTCTTGCATTTACTTGATTACCATCTGCAACACACTAGTACTATCCCACCACTAGTACAAAGGATGTGATTCTGCCAAAGTCTAGACAATGGCAGGATAGCAACCAAGAGAGAGAGAGAGAGCAACAAGATTGACATCAACAACAAGACCTACAGCTCCAATTGACATGCAAACACTGCCAGGATTGATGTTCCCTTACCTTTCTGATCTATTATCCCACCATTGTTAAGGATCCAAAAAGAACTCCAGCCACAGTTTCTCTCTATCTGACCACCACCAGGAACTGTAGAGAAAATTCTTCCTATCAAAGGGTTTAGGGTTTGGAGCCCAATCACAAATCTTCCTCAAAAATAGGAAGTTGACCCAAATCCAATCCATCCCAAGTTGACCCAAACTCTTGAACATTGGTTCTTCAAGCAGGCAAGTTGAATTTTATTTATTTATTTAAAGTTGGCAAGTAGGTTAAATTTTATGAGTTATTACTTTTAATTAGTTGTAGAACTTCATAATTATGCAACTTTTAGTTCTAATATGTTTTAAAACTTTGTACCTAGACAATCTTCAATCTTGAAGACTAGATTTTTGAATCAGGCCTGAAAGTTTTTGAATTAGAAAAAATGTGTCAAGATCATAATAGCTACATGGTTTAGAGATTTGAAGAAATAAGCTCCAATTCAAACTCAAAGAACCTCCAAAACTTTAAACCACAAGGTTTAGAAATTTGAAGAATTGGGCTCACCACGTAGGTTTAGAACCTGCACCTACCAAAATATTTTGTGTCAAAATGAAGATCAAAGGTTCTCTAAAAAGGAAGAACTGGCCACCTTTGGTTTGAATAGTTTGTTATTGGGATTAGCGACAATTTTGACCAATGTTTGGCAAGTATATTGATACAAGTTCAGTAAACATGAATGTTTTTTACCAAAAAAAAACTAGGTAAGGGTAATAGGCTTTTTACAATTTACAATCTAGATAAAATAAGGGTAGGGATATGTAAGCTTTGTGAATTTGTTGATATGGGTAAAGGGCCACCACTTACCATGTTTATAAGGTAAGCATAAGGGTATATATTTACTTTTACAAGTTAAAATTTACTTCATACCAAACCAACTATATATGGGTAGATGTCCAAATTTGCAAAATCTTTAAAAGCATATTTGAAAGGTTGCCCCAAGAATATTAAAGCGCTAGATGGAAGCCCATTTTCTTGTTTTTTTTTCAATGTAACGGTTTTCCAAAACAAAAATCCAAAAAATTCTTACAACACTTGATTTCAATTCTATTACTATTGAACACATTTTCATCAAATAAAATGAAAGTGCAAGTATCTTTAATATAATATGTTGTGACAAGTTATCTTAACCATTTAATCAAATAAAAAATAAACATCAAAACACCATAATATGAAAACTAAATTTCTTCCACACCTTCCATATTTGGATCAGCGGGGTTTTTTGGCATGAAATTTCGCCAAAATACGAAAAATAAAATTTAGCTCCTTCATTGCCTTGTTTAATCCCTACCATTCTCTTGATCTATTTTGTTTTGGTTAATCATTACCATACACCAAGTAACATTGCTATCCCTTCACTCTAGATTTTTTCTTCAAAATCCTTGCTTTAGTTTTTTTTTAAATCATATTCTTTAGATCACTATATCAATCATGTCTAGCTTGGTCTATTCCGTATGAGTGGTTAATATTACTACCTACATTTCAATTTATGATTTTGTATGGCCTTTAGCTTTTGCACTCACTTGAAAAACTAAATTATCAAGCAATGGTGTTATTATACCTTTTTGGACTTGATGTTATGTATGTTCCACGCCCTACTCCCCAACTTCAACTAGCTTCCTCTATATGCCAATATCATTAATTAGGACTATTGTCTCCAACTATGAAGTTGTTTTTGCTTGCTCCTCATATACCTTAGCTAGAATATCATATCCTCTTCCCTTCAACTTCTATGGTTTTTCTTGATGTGTGTCATTAACTATTCCATTGTAGTCAGCTTCCTCCACCTCCTATATTGGACTAGATGGTCCTATATTATTTGGATTGCAAGAAATGAAATCTAGAAAGGCTTTCTTGAAGGTAAATAAATGTATTCTATAGGTGGCCTCATCCTTTTTATGTGTAGCTAAAATTTTCAACATCTTTTTTTGGAATTGAGCTTTTACCATCTCCCATGGGCCACCACTCATTAGGCTCAACATTGGCATCATCCATCTATTGTTTGGTACATAATATTGAATAATACTTTACCAAGTCATCATATTCCTCCGGGATGTATTTTTAACATATGTTGGGTCCAAATCATCTAGTTTTGACTTGGTTTTGTACATCCCCTACTTTAATTAATTTACCTCCATAAATGTTTGTTCCTTGGTTTTCTTTGCATGCTACCTACTAAACTTTTCTATTGCAACGATGTTGTTCATTTGTAGAATCTATACCATCATTTTATCAATTATTTGTTTTCTAATTTCTTGTTATTACAACCATAATTGCTTCTCTTTTTCCAAGCCTTCAACCTTATGCTTATACTTTATCAATGACTTCTGATATGCACGGTTTGCTTCAATCCATGCTTCTTCCTTTTGCTTTAACTTCATGCATTCTTTCTTTAACTCTAGAAATTCCATCAATTTCCATTTCATGTCTTTATTTTCGATGGTTAGTTGCAACATCTTCACATTGACTTTCTTTTCCAATGGATTGAAAAATTATTTATATCATTGAAAAGCTATTGAAACGTAGATGTCTACAATGAGTTTGCATGACCCATTTGAACATTTGAAACACAAGTTATGGCCAAAAAAAGGTCGGGAGTCAAATTGGCAGTTTAACTCCCGACCACTAAAAGTTAAGAATTGACCCGATTTACTTGCGTGTAGGTGGTGTGCGACATATCGTTGGAAAACTCTCGACAAGGGCTATAACTTTTCTTTAGACCTCATCTCAATTCGAGGTTTGCACATGAAGTTATGGGCCCCCAAAGTCGCGGGAGTCCCGACTTTGGTAATTTCAGGACTCCCATTTGGGAGTCCTGAGACAAAATGCCATTTGGATGTGGACCTCATGGAGAGGCATAAAATATACTATAAGGGGGAAGGTGGTGGCTTCCCCCAAGTCCAGGTAGTGGTGAATTTGAGTTGTCGTGGCTCATCTTAGCACCAAAATGCTCCAACTATGCACAAACCACCTTGTGTTGGTTTTGTATAGGGGCCCATGTGAGTAAGTGAAGCTTGTCAATTCTTCCCAGTCCCATCCTGAAGCTCCAACATGCCCCTCTACCCTTCCAAAGTGTTGTGAGCCAGGGAGCATGCCCCAACTCTTTGTTCTTCCACTATTTTCTATTTGGGACACACATTTGAGTCCTTCAAGGAGTTGGGAGCGCGTCATTGAAAGTTTGTTACAAACTTTAAATATTATTTTTCACATTCCTTTAAGCGACATTTGGACTTCACAAAACTTGTTGAGGTCATGGAAACATAAGGGAATAAAATAATTTGCATGGTGAAAACTAGGTGGATTTTGATGTTGAGACCTACCAAAAAAGTTTCGGCAGAATACACAACTTTGTTGATAAAAATGGCTATGGATAGCTTTACAAATCACCAAACAAAGTTCAATTATGAACACTTGTGTGACTCACAAATTCTATTGGAATTGTCATGCATTTTTCCCTTGCTGGAATTTATTCATGTTTTCATCAAATTTGCCTGAATATGAAATGTGTTTGTTTGTGACCTTGTGGCAGCTATCAATGTTTGTAAAACTAATATTTTCAATATGTATTATGATAATAATTCCAAGTTTTTTTAATATAATTTGTAGGCCTTCAATTTGCTTGAATGCAAGCATGAAAGTATCTGGATGTGGTGGGTACTTTAGTTATTAACATTGGAATTTGCCATTTGGCATTTGAAGTTCTTGGCCAACACATTTATGTTGTGCATTGGGATTTCATTAAAATAATTCTTGTCCATTCCAACCATATGGTTATGACTATAGATGTGACTAATGTCTAAATCAAGTATTTTTACAACTACAATTGGGTTATTTTTACATGTCATTTTAATTTTAAATGTGTGTAGTCATATATGTGACTATTGTAGTCACATATGTGACTATAATTTGTGACTATTACATGTTTGGATGGAAAAATAAAATGAAAATGGACATTTTTCATCCAATATTGTGAATGGATCCTTGGATGGACGAAAACCTAATTGTTTTTGCAATTGGTCATATTTGTTTTGGCAATTAGGGCCAATAGTTTTTCCATTTACAATATTTTGATGATTAAAACATATGTGGCATCTTTGGAATTACAATATTTGTTTCATAATGAACTTGTGTTTAACTATTTATTGGTAAAATTACAACTTATTATAATCATAATCAAATATGATATATATTTTGAATCAAATAAATGTTTATGACGTATAAAAAATATATCATTTATTTCATCATAAGACTTTTACCATAATTTTAGATAAAATTTATATATTATATTTGTAAACATACAAAACTTAAAATTCCATCAAATTCATTGATTATTAAACATTACTAAATGTGATTTAAATTAAAATCTAAAACATAAAAAATTTATACATCATAAATATTATAACTGATTTTAATTTATTTTTTATTTTTGAAATGTGATAGATATATTATCCATTTATAAAAATCATATGTGAATTAATTAGAATTATGATATATTATAATCACATTATGTTTTTTATTTATGAAATGAAGGATTAATATGTGGGAGATAAATTATTTATTTATTTATTATTAAATATTAATCGAAAAATATTTTTCATTTATAAATCATGTGCTTGAAAAAAAATTCCAACAAATCATCATCAAAATGTAATTCAATTTAACAAATTTAGAAAACATTTATTCAAATTAATTAAAAGTTTTGGAAGAAAAATATATTTAAGTGTGTACGTGATTGAAAGTACTTTAAGAATCAACTTAAAAAATTTCCATTTGGAAAAATATCAATAGAATATGAAATATTGAAATTGATGTTTGTGCAATGTTGAAAGTCAAGTATGGATTAACTATAATGCAATTCATTATATTTGCACATCAACTTGGGTGGTTTGATGACAAAGGAGTTGATATCCATCATTGGGGTCTAAGGATCAAACGTCACAAATTACATAGTTGTGGTCAATGATGGTATGTTGACCATATGTGTACCCTACATAGTGAGGCTACTTAACCTAGGTGTTTACCTATGCGGGCCTAGGTACCTAAACTAGGTGTTCTACCTAGCTACCTAAATTAGGTGTTTAGCTTAGCTTAGGTAGTGACATTTGCATAGTAGTGACATACGAAATACGAGTATTTTTCGAAGGTGCTAAAAAAGAAGTATTTTCAAGTATTTAAAAAAAAACATTATAAAAATACAAAGGCTTGAAAATTGGCCTTTGTATAAAGAATTTAAAAATATTTTTAAAAAAGCCCAAAAATACGTAAAATACGCGTATGTTTGAATCGAATTGAGAGTATGTCACTACTATGGACATTTGTCAACAACTCATAGGTTGAAACTTTATGAAATTATCAATATATGAATATATTGCATTATTTATATAATATAATACTTTATATATGTGATTTAAAAATATATTTAATCCTTTAAATCTAATTATTAAAAAAATGTTGCCCAATATTTTATGTAGTCATATTTATTGTCACATAGTACTATGATTCGTCAATAGATGAAAAATCCTTGTAGTCGCAACCAATATGTGACTACAGGGGTGACTATACATGTCACATGGAGTTTTTTGCAATTGGTTGTCTTTTGCCATTTATCCAAGGTGACTATAACATTTATAGTCCAATGTGTTTGTTACGATTAAAATTTTGTTGTTTGCAACTAAAATTGTAATATTTTATTTTCAAATTTCTTCTAGTGTTTGGAGACCATGGTTATTTCATTTGTGACAGAAGATGTATTTTTTGTTGTTGAATCTTTGGTGAAGAACCAATGCACAAGTAAATTTTGCATCCCTTCTAGTTTTTATTTTTTATTTGTAGGGTTTTAATCAATTGTTGCCATCTCTTTTTGTGCTTTGGCATGGGCTACAAAAGTTGGAAAAAATGTTTAACATGCTTAGCCTTTTTGAATTCGTAGTTTAGTTCACATTTTGAAGGTTTGAACTTTGTTTGCACTTGCTGCCAAATGTTTGTGTTTTGGCAAGGGTTGCAGAAGGACTTATTCATGAGCTAGATATTAGGTTTCCAACTCATGCCATTATGGATGCACTTGGGACTATGTATCCCAATGTTAGCTCCAAGTAGATTATGATTTGTCATTTGGCTAACACTTGGAAGTTCTTAAAAGAACTTTTTGTTATGGCAAGGTTCAGCGATAGATGAACAACAAAAGGTTCATGTGCCCGAGCTCTTCAAATGTAAATGATCTTGAATGTCAATAGGGCATGTTCAAGTTGACTATGAAATCAAATGTAGCACATGCATGGCCCCTCCCCTTGACACAAACCTTCTAACTAGGATGTGGTGCCTTGTGACAACATCTCAAATTCTTGTTTCCAACTTCCTAGAATATGTGAAATTGGTTGAGCTCGCTATGGTACAAGTAGTTGGTAGTGTGGAGAATGAGCCCTGTTTTTCTACTTTGGCCTTTATGAAGTCCAAGCTCCACAATAGACTCACCACCCATTTTCCATTGGTTGTGTGCATGTTTGCATAACATTTCTATACTATATAGAACTTCCCTTATGAAGAATGGATTGAGCAATGGAGATCTGCTTGACACTGTTATTCTTATGATGGCTAAGGTGCAATGAACATCTTATTTGAGGCGTACAAAGCTTCTACAGAGGAGGAAGATCTTGTAGCAATTTTGCAGTAGCATCTACATTACAATTTTTCGTAATAGCAAAAGTTTTTTGGCTTCGCTTGTGTCTGATGAATTCCAAGCTTAATTCCTTTTGTTTCCATGATGACAGCATGTTATGATTCTCTTTCCCTTGCTTTTTTTTACATTTGTTGTCTGTAGCAACGTCAATGTAGCCTAATTTGGCTTGATTTTGCAGGTCAGTTGAGCTGGAATGGCCAGTTTTAGGGGTTCAATTCCCCCTCAATTGATTTTAGTGTGAGTTTTTTGCAAGTTTTGTCCTTGGTTTGCAAGCTTTACTGTTTGCAAGTTTTGTCCTTGGGTTTACTGTTTGCAATTTGCAATGTCCACCAAACATTTTGCTTGGTTGCCCAAAAAGTCTATTAGATGTCACCTGGAATTGCCAGATTTAGAGAAAAAATAATTTCATCTAGCCCAAATCTGGATATATCCAATTGCATACTCACCATAAAAACTACAAGAGAAATCCCTTAATAGCCAAATGCTTTTCAATGTTCAAATTAGAGTGGGGGCCACATATTCACCCCACCAAATTAACGAGCAGCCAAATATATAAAACAATTGTGGGGTGAGCCCAATCAGAGCTCCTGCAACTTTAGACTAGTGGCCACTCGAGCACCATAGCTACTGCAGAAGGGGCCACTAGGGCTAATTTCCAAATATGAAAAAAAAAACACTGGTGGCTACCCACTTTAAGGAGTGAGTTGTATGTCCTTAGGATAGATGAAGGTGGTAGTCACACTGGGCTCATCCTCAAGGGACCAAATTTGGGTTCAGGTCAGAGGTTAGAGTAAAAAATCTTAAGAATCCTGCTATTTTTTTGGGCGAATTGCTGGAACCTCTGGCACTTTTTCTTCACAAAGATCATAATTTGAGTCACACTGGATTTTCCTTTTGCCACCAAGTGGTGATGATAATTTGCCAAAAGAAAAACACTGGTTGTAACTTGTAAATAGCATGCAAACACAATGGCATTTAAAAAAATTGCAGCCTACCCATTCCCGGATTTCAACCCTGGAATTCCAAATTGTGGCTAAAGAGCCTTAATCATTCAATAGAGTACTAGTTTCATCATTGATAGGTCTGTCCTAAGCATTGTAACAGCAAGGGTGGGTACCACACACTTCATTGTATGTGGGCTCAAAATATTCCTAGGATTTTTTTAATCATTAGCAGTAAGTAGTTTTTTTCTAAATCAATTTGCAGTGAATTTCAGGTCTTTAGCAAAACGATCAAAATAGCACTCCAAAGAAGTAGTTATAATAGAAAATTCTAGGTAGATTTTTCCAATTTACTTCCATATGTCTTACTTAGACGTAGGTACAGGAGAAAGGTACGTAGAGATGATGTCCTTCAAGCACAACAACGGCTACAAGACATCTACCTACTCTCCACATGGGACTGGTACATGAATGAAGGGAGGGGTCGGGAAGGCCTACCAACCACAAAACAACATGGGATTCCTGTGCTTGGCAAACTATGCATCACTTATGCACATCACTTAGACATGAAATCTACTGTTAGGTGGCATTAGTCCCGTATGCCTGGCAAGTCAAGTTAAAAGTTATACTCATCACTTGAGCTCCATCACTACATGAATTCTACTATTGCAGGCCTTTTTCAGCTAATGTCAAAGAAGACATGAACTAAACATCTCTAATTTTTTATAGTTTTTTTTTCAATATTCGAAGTCCAACTACTCAGCTCAAATATTACTATTGCCAAACCCCCCAACACGAACAAGAAGTTGGATGACTGCAGTTTGACTACTTGATTTGAATTTTGTTTAAATGAAAATTGAAAGTTACAATCAAAGGATTTGATATACAAGGGGAGTTGCAACCATGTTTTTGTAAATTGGGGAGATTGATTACATATTAGCACTGAACAAAGATCCTTACCCATAAAATGGAAATGGGTTTCACTATCAACATGTGGCTCAATTGCATAATCAGTGATATTTTTTGTGCCAAATTGCAAACAGATTGAGAATAACTTGGAAAAGAAGACATTTTCCCAGAAAAAAATTATCACTTTTGCAAATCAAAACAATGAAAGAAAAAATGAACATTGCATCAAATATTAGTACTAAATCTTAGGATGAAGCCAATGCATACCTATAAAATAGAACACTGATAAATATACATCATCCTTAACAAAATCTGCAGCACAATGTATACAAGTGTGAAATTTGAATATGACATATCCCCTGATAGATAGAGCGAGGTGATGTGTACCATGTAATTTGCTACTGGAGATATACACTGCAACAATTTTTTTGTTTCTGGAATTTTTTTGCAAAATGTCAAACTCAAAAAATAAAAGGCTTATATGTTTGATTGGAAATTCCTGGATTTAAAAACATCACCAAGTATTTAGAACGAAAAAAATAAAATTAGAGAAAATTTCTCTACATTTCAACAGGCATGTTAGTGTGGGGGCTGATTTCTACAGTTTTTCACCAGTTTTTTCCAGATCCAAAAGTTTTTTACAAACTTTTCAGCAATTCAGGTTAAATCTTTGTTTGGGATGATGGGGTAACAATGCTACATCAGAAAACTGAAAGGGAAGAAAAAACAAACAGTTCACTGCACAACTTGCAAGTAGCTGCAGTAGTAGTACATGCCATGCCAATTATGAATTCAACAAATAGATCATCATCACCAATCATTCTGCATGAAGTTAAAATTTTCTCTCCTACATTGAAAATTAAATTGCAATAAACTCTGAGGCCAGGTCCTGATTCCTAGCTGTGTTTCTTTTTTTCAACAAAAATATGGGAAAGTTTTGGAAGTTTATTCTGGAGTGTAAATTTGACTGATTTTGCTATTTTTGGGAAAAAAACATCAAATTTTGTATATCCAGAAATTGGAGAAAATATATCCCTGGTTGCTACTACCACTGCTCTTCTGTTTCTATTTTCGTTTAAATTTTGGTTTTTCCAATTTTGTGATGGTTCTGAAGTGGCAATTAATCATCCATATAAAGAATTCCACCAAATCTGGCCAAAAACAGAATACAAATGAAAAAATTATGTAATCATCTTTACATTTTGTTTACTAACCCACTGGAACATAATACTAAAATCAGTCAATTAAAGAAATTGGTCGAAATTTGGCCACGAAAAACCCAAACAATGCTCATTTTTCGCCATAAAAAAAACAAACCCGCCCACCTCCCACCTCCAAAAAAACTGCCAATTCCTACCATCTTGAGTACGTATGGATTTACACATATAGTACGTATCGGTTTAGGTATGTAGTGCGTATAGGTTTAGGTATATAGTACGTATTGGTTTACGTATATATATACGGGTGTTGCTTCCCTGTTTTCCTCATTCGACTGAGCAACTTTCAGGCTTGGAGAAGGTGTAAGATTCTGCGTTTGGACATTCTAGATCCCGCGGTTTTGTGAGTTACATTCTGTGCAGCAGCAGCAGGTTTTTTTTCTTGTAGAGAGAATATTCAGCTGAAGAATTCGTTGCAGCGATTTGAGAATTTGACGAGTGATCAGAGCTGATCGAGTGACAAGTTGTGTGATCGATTACACTAGCCAATTGTAGCTGGAGCTGCTGCAGCAGCTGGGATCCGGCAGAGTTGTGATCTGCAGCTGAAATGACGACTAGTAATGATGGAGTTGTGGACTTTGTTCCTGTGCACCGGAGTACGTCGTGGTGGTTTTCCAGCTACAGTATGAGTCGATGGAGGTTTGTCATTCTAATAGTCGGGATGATGGCTGTTGCATCTTCAGACTACTGTGGTACTGGTGTGCTGCAGCCTCGGTTCGTTGCAGCTGCTCGTGTTGTGGACCAGCTTGTGGGTGTTGGTAGTTCTCATCATCATGATTTCCAGATGACGACCACGACGACTGCTTCTAGTTCTAATGATAATAATTCTGCACCATGGGTTTCCTCGCCGATTACTCCTAACAGCCCGCATTCGCCTCCACCACCGACGGTGGAGAAGGAAGTGCCGCCCCCACCTGCTGCACATGAGCCACCACCCCAGTCGTCGCCACCAATGATTGCGCAACGGGAGCCGCCACCATCATCACCACCACATCATGCACCGCCACCACCACATCATCCGTCGCCACCACCACCACATCATGCACCACCGCCACTTCCTGTAGTGCGCGCTCATGAACCGCCGCCGCCGCCGCCTCATAGTATAGATCCGAGAGTGCCATCAGTACCTGTGAATGTAACTCATGAGCCACCGCCTTCGGCGGCCAATTACAGTAGTCCACCACCTAAGGTACAGTCTTACCCTCTTGCGTCTCCACCCCGATCACGGGCGTCGACTGTGGTCTCGAGCAGCAAGTTACATGAACTTCATGATCCAAAGCCGACTTCTTCTTCCAGCTCCTCCTCCAAGTGCCAGGACCCCTTTCCATCAGGTGTGGGCGCACCTGCACCTAGTCCGGGCGGGTCGTTCCAGCAGCTGGCGCCAGGGCCTTCACCCTTCTTCGCACCATCTTATCAGCCAGTGCCTGCACCCACATCAGGTGCAGGACCCTACACGAATATACCACCGCCGTACACCCCTTCGACTCCCTCCAACTCCACCACTGTGGCGCATACAACAATGGTCAGTCATTCCCTTTCGCTGCAATCCCAACAGGTTCGGTAGCTCGCTCGAGGCCTGACTTTTCTTCCATCCGCGCTTCATTATAACTATGAGTCTCTATCCATTATGCTGCTGTGATCACAGTTCAATACTGTAATCAAAGCAGCCTAATGGAAAACCACTCTGACATAGGGCCTTGTTTCTTGCTGGCGGGAAATTGGCTTTCCATTGGAGAGCTGTAAGTGTGTTGAAAATATGTAATTTATCATGTTACTAACTCTAGGAAATCTCAACAGTTTTCCATGATGTTCTTTCAACTAGTTGTGCTCACAGTCATCTCACAGCTTTACAGGTCAAGCAGCCTTATAGAAATATGTCCTAACTAACCACAAGTCTGTTGTTGTTGTTGGCTCATGCATGCATTGCCTGTGAAAGTGCAGTACAATCAGTGCACGTACACCATCATTACAACCACGGGCAACATAGAGGGAGCTGGGACGACAGCGGACGTGAACGTGGAGTTCTTCGACAGGTTGGGTAGCTCGGTGCTATTTGTGGGACTCAAGAGCCAAAACCGGAACTTCCAGAAAGGCTCCACCGACACGTTCACGTTGATTGGCGACTGCGTACAGCAAATCTGTCGCATGCACATCTCGCACGACGACGCTGGCATCGATCCCAGCTGGTTCATCGATACCGTCACGGTGTCACTTATGTACCAGACCCATGTTTTCAACGTGTACGAGTGGCTGGCCAAGAACGAACCACCGTATACAATCTCCCGAGAGATCAGCTCCTGCGAACCCTAGCTGATCATAATCAACGTCCAAATTTTCACTGCATGCATGCAGCATGCACTCTGCCATGGACGGAAGACGGATTGTGTCTCTGATATCAGACAACAACGTCTGCAGATCATCTTATATCCATTGCCCTCAATGCTGCCACCCATGAAGCTCAACACATCAAAATAATTGCTAGCTTACAGAATATATGCCGCAGTTCTTTAGACTACCCCGGGGCATGACCTGCATGCAGCACAACTTCATTCTAGTAGCATGCATTTTGCTTTTAGACCTGACAGTGTTTGTTTGACCTGCACCCCAAATCTTGTGAGAGCCTAGTAGCTAGAGCTGCTGCTGCTTATTTAATCTTTTGCAGCTGAAGATCGATCACATATGATCTTGAAGCAGCTAGCTGGCTAGGTGGCTCCGAGGACTTCTACTATAATTAGTACTTCTTTAGTGTCGCTGTTGCTGTTGCTGCAAGTTCTTGGATCTAGCTGCTAGCTCTCGATATAATAAATATTCACAGGACTACAACAGTAAACAGTTTCGATATATATATATATATATATTAGCTGCATGAATCTAATTCCAGGCCCCAATCTAGTTTCTTTCTATTTTAATGTAGCAAGCTGATGTAGAGACTTATCTTGGAAGTTTTTGAGAAATAAAAATTATCCTTTTGAGGATAAGGATCATCATCTTCTTCCCACCACAACCGAGTTATATCTAGATCATCACCAACAATAATCTATGTAACAAAAAGTGATGTCTGTCATCATGTATATCACTCCTGTAGACCTGTCTGTTTGTCTGTCTGTCTATATATATGTGTGTCTGTGTGTATGTGCACGCCTTTTCATGTGCAGTAAAAAGAAATTATTTTTAAAAAAACTTTGTTTGCAATTAAAAGTGTCATTTGCTATCAACGTACAGACATTGCAAATAAAAAAATCACACACGCACATGCACATTTACATTAAACTTGCAGAGACAGAGATTGTAGAACTTCCCTAGCTAGACCATTTCGCATTACTTTCAGAAACAAATAGTTAGTTTTCTTCCCATCGTTATCGACGATCAAAGATGCAAAAAATTTCATTATTTGCAGATTTCAAAGATCTGTTGAGTCTTAAATCCCAGATAGATACATAATCAAGCTGATGATCTAACTTATCAAGAGTATCTTAATTTGCAACTGCTCAAGTATATATTTCTTGACCAAAAAAATCCAGTGCTACTCAAACAAAAGATTCAAACAAAAGTTTGGCAGGGTTCTATCAAAGATTCCTGTGAAAGACTAAACGCAAAAGTCGCCAGATTTAGAGGAAAGAAGTTCTGAAATCGCCATATGTAGACAATATTAGGTTTCAAATAGGTCGCCAAAATATAGCAAAACTATGAAATTTTGTTTACTTTTCTTTCTGTCTCAGTGATTATTTGATGACTAACTTTCTTCAGTTTGCAAAAAATATTTTGAAAAAGGTGGCTTCTTGGTCACTTGCTGATTCTGTTTTCAGCAAACATGGATCTTTCAAAATAGGCCCAAAGTGACTCTTTTTTTTAAAAAACAAGTAAGCTCACCAGGCACCCATGAAAAAATTCCAGTGCAAAATGTGTGTTGGAATTATTTCCTGAATAATTAGTATTTAGGGTGGAGAATTATTCTCCTATTGTTCTTTAAGATGTCTATAAGCTAACTATCTGCATATAACCTTTAATGAATGTATTTGTTCATACTAAGTACTTCAAAAGAATAGCTTAAGACTAACATAAGCACCTAGCCTTGGGTGGTGGCCAATGTTAACTTGAAAATTGGTCGAAATAACCTATTAGTATCATGGGTTATATAAATATGTAACATAAGTATGTAATGTGAAGTAACAAAGTAACACAAGCAGGAAAGCTACTTAAAATAAGTTAAGAAAAAAACTGTGCATAATGATATATGTTGATAAATAATTATATTTATTTAAATCATGATTCAATGGTTAAAAATTTGTTCTTTCATGAAGGTGAGGGGAGAGTGAGAGAAGAGGTTCAAACTTTGATAGTTGCATTTTAACTTACTAAGTGAACTAAATTCTTATGTTAATATAAGTTTTTAAAAGTTCTTAAAAAATTTAATTTAAGTTAGCCTAAATTAGTTATGAATAAAAAATAACTTAAAATTTTAATTATTAATAAATTCACTTATCCATATCTATTGGTTGCCATTCATTCAAGGGTTGCTCACTTTCATTGTGATAAGTATATCAAAGTCCATTCAAAATTTAGTACAATATAAAGTGAACATGATTACATCTCCTTGTAATATATGACCCTTCACCTTTGTAAAGCAAGCTCTTATTTCAAGAATCTCAAAATCAAAAGGACATTTAGTTCAAGAATACACCCTCTCTGTGAGATTATTTAGCCAGTGTAAAGACCCACAAGAACATTTTTTTCATTTTTCCCCATGATATTTTATCATGGGAAGAATATGAAAAAGAAGATAGGCATTTCAAATAGCAAAATGCCTGCAAGAATGGACATTTTTCTTTTGAAAAAATCTACCATTTGCAAATGAATTATTTCGTCTCATAAGGTTCCCTCCAAGTACACTAGAAATTTTCTTGTAGGTCTCAACATCATTATTTGCAAGTAGATCTGATTAACCTTTAAATGTCAAAGTTGCAAAAATTGGGCCACTAGCCCACAGTTTTTCCTACTTGCAATACGTTAGGTTAAAAATAATCAGTCCCATGGTGTAGGGGACATGTCTTACCACGTTTCCCACCTTTGTGAGTTTCAATTTGCATTTCTCCAACCATATTGACAAAAAAATTCAAGCTTAGGCAATATCTAGCAAGTCCAATTTCCATAATCTGTTATGTACTCATGATACAAAATTGAAGAACATCGGAGAGGGGTGAGCTCATATAACATGCTTGAAACTCTATGATTTTGTGTAGAGTTACATTGGATGGTAAATTTTGACTTCATTCATATGGATGCCCTCTGTCTACCTTAGAATTATTATTATTATCAAAACATTAATAAAATATGATAACTTGATCCAATTCTCCAAAAACTTTTAATTTTTTTATAGCTACCCAAAAAAAATTTAAATTAAACTTTTGATGGCAGCAATTTTCCATTTCTAAACCAAATCCCATATTTCAAAAACTGAAGGATTCAGCTTACCGTCCTCTACAACTCAGATTTTAATTTTTTCCAATGCAATCTATGACATTTGGGCCCATTTGTGAAAGTTGGTCTCACTTTTGGATGGAGACTGTTTTGGTCAAATGTCAATTAAGGGTTAACCGAGTGCCAAGGTCCTCTCCTCTGGATTGCCCCTTGCTATATGTGTACAAGTAAATAGATAAGATTTGTAAACAAATTCATGCTTCTACACACAAAGTACAGCAAGAACTTATAGCTGTAAATTGGCAATGTGGCCTTTGGTACAGCACCAAAGGCCACATCCGTGTACTATGTGTATGGTGCCAAACGTTTTGCAATTGCAAGGTGTTTAGGTCCAAGAATTGCATTCTAGTGCAAAAGGCTGAAAGTATTGTTTGTAGTACTGTGGCAACATGAGAAAATGATATAGTGAAAAATCTGTCCACCTTTTTGCATTGTTGAGGTAAATCTTGGCGGGCCACTCTTTGGATGTCTTACGAAACACTTGAGATAAGAGGTTTTTTTTTTAATGCTATGAAAATTTTAAAATATTGAAGAATATTTTTTTAATTTGAAATATTTTAGACTTATTCTCATAATCAATTTTAAGCACCTTATCTATATTTAATTAAATCATGTGTCCTAGCCTGCTCAAAGGGCATTAACTGAGAACTGATTTAAAATTTCTGAGTCAATTCAACAACCTTTTCCAGAATCACGTCACAAATTTAGAGTTCTTGAGCTGAAGTGCATTTGCCATAGATTTTCAACTAATACAAGATCGACATTAAAGTTATCAGCAAAGTCACCCTGTCTTTGGGCATGCTTTCACCCCCTATCCCCTCTTTCAGTGGTATCTGCAAAGTAAGGAAATTTTATTAAATCTCAGTATGAAATGCTGAAACTCAGCATTTAATGCACAACGTTTGAGAGTAATTACAGTAGTTGTACAGGTAGGAGCAGTGAAAATATATATAGAAGCAGTGGAGGCGCTCAGACAAAAGGAAAGACAGGATGAAACTCAGTTTACCACCAAAATTGGCGGAAAAACTAGTTTGGGCTCCAGTTACTTCACTTTCTAAAATTGTCATTCCTAATTACACGTCTGATGGCCTATTATGCCGAAACTGGTCATTCTCGCACTCTAATCGCAAGACTCTACTGATAACTCTATTGACTAGAGAAATTTAGTGCAAACGTTTTAAATAACCCTAAATTTTAGGGTGCTTTGTTGGTGACTCGGTGGCTATCATGTGGATTCAGCAAGAAAAATTTATGCACCTATAGGCACAGAGGGAAGCAATAGCTATCACCAGACCATCCATTAATTATTGAAGCCTGTTCTTACCCAATTGTTGACGAACTCCAACTGAGTTGAGGTTGAGTTTCATCTTGGTGATCCTCACTGTGCAAAAATAGGTCCTGTGGGTTCGTAAGAACAAAACTAGGTCACTCTAGTAGGTAAGTAGGTGCATGTAAGTGGTTAGAACCATGGTTCTGTGGGTATGTTGTTTTTTATATATCCCTGTGAATAAGGGGTTTTTTTTCAATGGGTTTTACCCATCAAATAAAGCTATATCAGCACTATTTTTTTTCCACCAGGAAAGGTTCTGGGTATGCTAAAATTGTGGTGTCTACTACATGGGGAGAGTTTGAGTCCTATCATATATACCGCCATGTAAGGTTTAAGAAACATATATGCATTAATTAAATATGAAAAAAATGTCCACATTCTGCAAGTATTGAGACAATATACAAAGGCCAAACCCAATGGGATCATGCACAAATCTCATTTCAAAATGCAAAAATCAAAATGTTTGATTTATGCTTGAGGACAAGTATGCACAAATGTATTAAAAAAATTTGATTCAATCAATGAAACATGGAGCTCCAGTGCCTAATGCTAGACATACACAGAAATAGAATGCCATGATTAAACAAATTGTTGAATCTTTTTTGAATTGAACATCTAATCTAAATTCAAAATTGATCATCATGTTCAATGGTTTGTTGACCCCACATTCCATCAAATTGACACCGACATATCCTACCAAATTGGTGCACAAATTGATTATATATATAACTTTCATGGCTTGTTTACTCTAATCGTACATACTTGGATTTTTGGCACATATCCATTCCAAGGTATGGATATGCATGGGTAAAAGATGTACCCACATGATAATGTTTAGTACAGAGCCTTGGGTGAACTAACACCTCCACTAATATTAATAGAGTACTAGTAAAAGATGCTCCTGTATTTTATTTCATTTTTGGGTTAAATCTTACATTTTTTGCTATTATTAATGAAAGCTTTGTTTAATCATCAATTATTTTCTTAAATGGCAAGTTTATTGAACCTTGTCCTAGGATGATAACTATATTGTGATTCATGTACTTCTTATTTTCATTTTCATCCCTCATTCATAATTTAAATATGACTTAAAATTAATAATTTAATTAGTAGTCAATTATCTAAGTCATATGTCTTTATGAACTATTTCACAAAAATTTGCAACACAATGGTATTCATTCCCAAAGAATCATCACCAACATGTGAAAAATTAAAAACACCATAATAAATTTGGTAGGTCCATAACACACAATGGGTTAGAAGAAATCAATTCATATATATTTTTTATCACATTGTGAGGTGTTAAACATGTTATATTGTAAGATCATAGAAATTATTAATTAAGTTAGGTTTTTTGTTTTGTTTCTATTGTTCATTCATGTATCAAAAACTAGCTAAGGATTGAACTTACATTGACCAATATTGACCAATATTAATATTTTCAATTACAAGTTGAATTGGTAATTATTCTTGATTAATTTCAAATTTTCATATGTTTAAATTGCAATGGAAATTGTGTTGGCCACAAAATTTACTGACCTTATTTGGAGAAAAATGGATTGTTGGAAGACATTGAAGTAACAATCTTACATGTCCCAACTAACCATGCAATACATCTAAAAGAACAATCCTAAGTTCCTTTTTAATTCCAAGACCTTTATTAAAATTTAAACGAATATAAGATATTGAAATCACATGCAAACATAAAATTGTAATTAGTATAAGATAATAATAAGGTGGAAAAAACAAAAGTCCCTCATCTAAACCCCCCAAAAAATCCTTGTTTGACACATGTAATTAAAAAGTTTAAAACATAATGTCCCCCTTGGCCCATTGGGTCTTCATTGTCCTCACCATAGCCAAGCTTTCCCCAACCATTATTCTAAACATTTGTAAGCATCATTGTCATAACTTGTGGGTGTCACTACCAAAGTTGGTTGCCCGCCATCATTGAAGCCAAGATTTGTGTAGGCATCCTTGTTAGAACTCATGGGGTCATAATTGTTATAATTCATGGGTGCCAAATTTGATAGAGTTGGTTGACACCTTTGCCTTGTGCACCATTACCATATTTGTTGTCACCCTATTTACCAAAGTGTCATCATCTTTAAATCCTTGCTTTGTTTATACTGTTATTATTGTTGCTTAGCTTTGTCAAACAATGACCATGTTGTTATTCCAAGTGTCAACCTCTACCACCATTGGTGGAATGTTGCCCTATTCATGGTCATCATCATTGGCCATTCTACCAAACATTGACAACAACATTGCTACTCCAAGCTTTGAGATTTATTACTACAATCCCAATATTAGATGCACTATTTTGAAGTTGAACCTTGATGACACCCCAAGCAAAGATTGTTGTAAATGACATTTGTTCCAATGTTACCAAGATTCTTTGGTGGGAGCTTCTGAACTACATGTAAAAGAAATTCCATTATGAGATGCAAACATGTGAGGTTTTACATCACTTTACACAATAGATGCCAAGATTTTCAACCTTGTCACTAGATTAAACAAGTTCAATACTTCACTTGCATTTCTATGAAAGCCCCTAGAATCTACCATGACTCTTGGACTCTTCAAATTTTCCAACTTATGGTGTTGTGTTCTCACAACTTGTAGTTTGCACCTTGAAACAATGGTCAACATTGTTATATTATGGCTTTCATATTCTTAAGCTTCAATGTACAAGGAGGTTGGTAAGAACCTTGAACCACTCTCTATGAAAAGATAAATTTCATAATCATTAGCACTTCACACATTGTAGTTCTTTGGCTCTCAACTAACACTACGTATCAATGTGTGCTAAGAACTTAAGGCAAGGACTTGTTTTCAGAATTAGGTTTTTGAATCCAAGAATATGAAGTTGGCAAGGTGAGAAATAAGAAACCAAGTGCCCAGTGACCTCTTGATAACTTAAAGTACATCACTGATTGTTCACATAATAAAATTTGAACCAAACTTTGAATCAAATCTTCAGTTGAAAAACGTATGAATAACAAATAAATCATCAATGAAAGCCTCATGGGAAGGAAGCCTAAACTATGAGTTTCAAACTCCCATCAGACACATGCACAATGAGACCATCACCAACATTAAACTTCCAATATAATAGACAATGTTTGTAACAAGCAACAATCTCAAGTTGTAAATGTCATGAGTAGAAAAGACTACATGAAAAATAGTAGCTTCATACCTAGTGGTGTGGGCTTCAAAGAAGGTTCTTCTCATACACATGTCAAAACAAGACAAGTCTCTTTCAAAGTGTGAAAACATATTGCTAGTGGGAAAATAAAGTTGTTTTCTTTAATTTGAAGTCATGTCAAACGTTAACATTTTTTTTGTTGTGACGACAAATTTCAAACCGAAAGATTATTCTTTACTGCTGGTATCAATGTAGGTGCTGGTTCTCCCTGGTCAGTAAGGGCTAAGGGGCTGCTCCTAGACCAGAGAGAGAGAAAAAACTGCACAGAGTTAGTTAGGGAACTGGAACCAAATGGAGAAGTGTTTCCTGAGCTAACCTTGTGGTTAGACAGGGAACTGGAACTAAATGGAAACGTGTTTTCTGTTCACACATCTCGCATTGTGTACTGATCGATGTTGGTAATACACTCAGGCCCAAGATTATGAGTCCACAAGTCTGCTGGATTCCACATTTTTAATTTTACCAGCAACAACCATATTCGAAATTAGCATTATAGTTTCTGTCAGATCGGATCTAACTGTTGTGTCCCACTGCCGATTGTACAGTTCTGGCATCTCTAAAGCTGGTGCAGCCTGCCGGCCTAGCGTGGTTTCTCAAGACAAATTGCAGCTTGCTTTTTGCAGGATATTTAGAAGATGGGCATCTAATGTCGCCTTTGAGTACCATGAATTGAAATTCAAGCTGCCAATATTGTACCATTATGCTAAAGGCTAGGAGTCAGTCAATCAGTCCAAATGAAGTTGCAAGTGTTCCATCCCTCTAGTCAAAGGGTTTCTTTTAGAGAAGAAACAAGAAGGTAGAAGAAGCTGAGGCTTTTGGAGTGACTCCCTTCTCCAAAATTTTCCACTCTGCACCACTGACTCCTGAGCAGTGAATAACAGGCAACAGCTTAATGTTGTCCAGCTTGAAAATTGTGCCCAATCATCCACCTGCCTGAAGCCAGATATTAAATTACTCTTGATTTGGATTTTGTATATTGGTGAGAAGTTTTTTCAATACAACTGCCTAAAGAGCAACTTTAGTGAACTTTAGTGGCCACTGTGAACTAGCTCCCAACCAGTGCACCATGAAGGATGGATGATAAGTGACCACGAAACAGTTTTCTGTTGGGTTCCAGTTCCCTAGCTAACCATGGTGGTTAGCGCATTTGCTTTTTTTTTTCTACCTAACTACTTACAACCCACAAGCAGGTTGTTAGTAGGTAGATAGTAAAAATAGTCCTTACCTGTGTATAAACCATCCACTTACCTTAGTTACCTATTTTCTTACCTATCCACCTATATATGAGACCTATTTCTTAGGTAATTGGTTACCAAGGTGAAACTGTATTCTAACTCAGTTGAGTTTCATCCACAACTGAGTAATAACACATATCCAGTGGATGGTGCACGGGTGGGTGCTGGTTCACAGTGGCTCAACTTTAGTGATGCAAATGCATTTTGAGACCATATTAGTATAAATTTCTCACATCCCAATTTAATTGGTGTTAACATGTGTCCCTCTTCCACTGATAAATAATGAATATTGAACTACATTGAGGAAGCATTTACATGCCACTTGGGGTCAATTATTGCAACTCAATAATCAATAACA
>Ga0209208_10001219_pt1 | contig 36002 bp, 22 predicted proteins | sample S1TSphfallax_3_FD_187694 | JGI IMG/M metagenome (GOLD analysis project Ga0209208, IMG submission 187694) | Host-associated microbial communities from peat moss isolated from Minnesota, USA - S1T2_Fd - Sphagnum fallax MG (SPAdes) (version 2) | ecosystem: Host-associated > Plants > Peat moss >...
CCCTGGGTAGTAGGTCTATTTTTATATGAAGATTTTTGAAAGATGATATTTTGGCTTGTGTTGAAACTTGAGATTAGTTATAGAGTTATGATATCTTGAAGGATTTTGGTTTCTTTAAGAGGATTTTTTTGAAGATAATATTTTTGTATGGTGAAATATTTGAATTTTCATAATTCTTCTTTTGCCTGAAGATACTTTTTAATGTAAATGGCAAGGCCACAGTGTAACACAAGTTTTTTTATGGGAGTAGCCAAATTTGGCTACAAATAAAATATGAAAGTAAACAAATTCAAGCATCCTTCTATAATTTTTATCTATATGCTGGAACCTATCCTTTGAAATCTGGCAAACTGTTTCTGAACCCTGTAAAGATGGCTATACCTAGTTTGTGGTTTCCTCAGCTCTGAATGGGCGGCAAAAGCGCACTCATGGTTAGGACTCATAATGATCACATTGTGTCAAACTATGAAACCTATGTGAGAAGATATGACTCTTCAATACTTGGTTATTTTCCATAACAATGAACCCCTTTCCCGTAACAACTAATCTAGTTATATGTAGTGGACTCAAGTTCAAATCCAAAGTCATGGGAACCCATGGAGCATGGCCATGGGAACCCATGGAGCACTTCATTGCAACAAATGAATAGTTTTTCTCAACTTTCCAAAAGCAAAATAGGGACACTACTAAGTGTCATCCTGATGATCATTCCTCAAAGGGAAAAATCATGCAACCACGTATCGCATGTACCTGCAACTAGGAATTGTCCTCCTTCAAAAAGTAGGTTGGAGCAGAAAAGTAATTGTGGAGGTAGGTGGGGGAGACATTCTTTCTTTTTTCTTTTGATTTACACCTGTAAGACTTTATTCCCAAGACAAAAACAAGGGAGATGAAAAAAAAGTGGAAGGGAGGGGGGGGAAGCAATGGGAAAGAAGGATAAAATCCAGACTAATTACTAAATGCTACTAAGTTCAATATGTTGGGTGTTCTTAGGAAGGGGCTATTAGTCTAGGCCAAAAATAGTGGCAGCCAATTTTAGAAATAGAATTTCCATGCAACCAATGAGAAGTCATGTTAGCATGGAGTGAAGGGGTTTTGAAGATGCAGAGCTGAACTAAAAGTCAGACTTAAACTAACTATGGCATATAGGTTGTCTTTGTTTGTCTACCTGAATGAACCTGGCAACCCTCGTTTTGGATTCAGAGGCCCAACATGGACACATTTGTAACATTAGAAATCATAGGCTTTTTATGAATTCTTCCTACAAAATGGATGAATCTTTCTAAAGAAATATTTTCATCTTGAGAAGACCTATGTATATAGATATAGAAATAGTGCCCTTTTGTTCAGTGTTTGCCTTTCAATGTCCAATGATCCAACCCTTTCTGGTGGACCTAGCTCACCGCCTAGCTGGGACATGAGTAGATAGATATGAAGTGAAAAAGGGAGATAATTGCAAAAGAGCGGTCGGTTGACTGACACTACCAAACAAAAGAGCCCAAAGCAAAAAAAAACTATAAATGAAGCTTCCAAACGCACGGCAAGAAATACACTCTTGAGCTCTACTCTAGAGAAACCTTGCCAAACACAGCTAGAGCAAAACGAAAGCAGTTTTGAAGATTTTTTTTTTTTAATTTGAATTTTACTTGTTAGGTGGTTCTCATACGGTAAGAACTAAGAACCTGACAGGGAGAGCAGTCAATGTGATATATCCTACTTGAGCTTCAGTTCCCTTTGTTCCTTGGTAAGTGGCAAGTGCTCAAACATAATTAAAACAAAAAATCGAATCAAATTTTGTGATGGAAAAACACCATAAATTTCTTGAAGGGTTATCAATTGACATGGAATTGTTAGATCATTTCAAGTCAACAGTTGGATAACTACCAAACATTCTACACTTTCAAAGTCACATTTTGGAATGCAATGATCGACAAAAGCTAAGCCAAAAGGAGGCAAGTAGACCTATTGTACTTTGTACAGTGCACCATCATCCTTGACACCTAAGAAGTTTTATTTACCAGGGTAATTTTATATCCATTTATTTTGTAGGGGTGTTCATAATTTAGATTTCCTTTGGTTTTTTTATTTTGTGGCTAAAATTTCACCACTTGTCAAAAAAAAATGGGTGGGCTAGAACTTGAACAAAGGATTTTCAGGAAAAAATCCCCCAATGTCACCATATTTTAAGGGGAAAAAAAGTTTGAACTTGTCATACTTAGACCATAGGCTATTGCATATAACTATTAAGCATATAGGAAAGTTTTAAATATAAAATCTTTTTGAGCTGTAGCCAAATTTGGTTAAGTCCTTTGGTGATGACCATGAGTCCACCTATTGGATCTCAATATTCTACCAAGTTATTTTTATTTTAAATATCAGTGCTTCATGAACTTAATTTTTTGAAACTATGAAAGATTTAAATTAAGATTAAATATTTATGCACGTATGTGTGAATGCAACATTAGGAAAGGCAACATCTACATACGAGATATTCACACTCTTATTAGGACAGGTCTGAGCTTCAAGGTGAGTCATAAAATTTGTAGCAACATGTGTGATCCTGAGGTTGGGCAGAGATCCCAAGGTTGCGTAGAGAGCTTGTTGTAAATGTGTGTTTTACTCATTCCCTAGTCAATCCACTGTCAATTTCCAACACCACCTACCTCACAAAATTGGGGAAAAGAAAACCTACCTGGGTTTACGACCTTTAGAATATTCTAAGATTCTCCATGTGGCCTTTAAATAAGCGGCCTGCCTTACAAACCTTCCTCTTATCACTCTCTCGTTCCTCCAGTTTTCTCCCTTCGTTTCTTTTCTGCGCTTCGCCTCTGCTACCTCTCGTCGTCTCCTTCCGTCGTTCCGCTCGCGCTGTCCAGAGCTCGCCGCTCTCTGTGTGTATTCCCGGGCCTCTCTTTTTCCTTGCTCTGCCAAATCGTCTGCCCTGCACTCATTTGCCTGTGATCATCTCAGCCGAGCCTCTCTTTCGTCTGCTTTAGTCTGTCGCCAATCTACAAGTTTATGTGTTGTATTGTGACTTCGGAAAACTGCAAGAGTTGATCGGGAGATTCGAGGCCGTTTGAAGCTAAATCATGTGATTTTTCCCTCTTCGTGTATGTATTTTCAACTAGATTTACAAAGAATTCAGGATCTAACAAGTTTTTGTGGTATCGTGCAACTCTGTGTTGTGTGTGCGCGCGCTGTGACGTGGTAAAGAAGAAAGGAACTAAGTTCGAACGAGAAAAAAAATTCGACCAAAACTTTCTTCATTATGTCGAGCGGTTTGGAAGTCGAGGCGACGGTGTGCGCAACTCTGCCACCTCCGATGAAGAAAGCTTCTTTGAAGAAATTGCAGTCTTCACCGATCCGTGCGCGACCCGTGACGGAGGAGATTTTGTCGGATTCTCTCAAGACTGTACTGCAGATCGAGAGAAATGTCGTCGTCGGCGGCGGGGAGATGCCGATTGACGATGGCGATGACAGTCGTGTCGACCCTCATGTCAAAATTAACCGCGGAATTGTGTTGGGGAAGAACATGCACGAGAGCTCCTTGGAGATCAGGGAGCCGGAAATGGACGACGAAGTCACAGGAGAGATGGACGCTCACATGGCCGCCGTTTTGGCCCGCTACAGAAAAACTCTGGTTGAAAGGACTAAGTTCCACTTAGGTGAGTGTGTCTTCAAGCGTCGATCCGTCCCGTGACAGTAGTTCAACGGGGGAAGGAAAGTTGCCGTTTTGAAGAGGATGATGAAATCTGCTTTAACCTCGATGCTTGATAACGCCTTTGTTCTTGATCGATGCAGTCGATATTGCTCGCGAACCGAGTACATAAGCTTCGTATTGTCGAAAGGGCGAATCCTGCAATCTGACCACCATAGGTAGTCCATGGAAGCCATATTGTACAAGGCCTCATGCAGCACTCTGAAAGTTTGAGTCTTGTGTCGTATGGTATTGCAGAGCCATTTACTGCAAGCAGGTCTGCAGCTTGAAGCTTAAGTTTAGGATTTGACAAGAAGTCTAACAAGAGCAAACCGGCTAGCTGCAGAAGGATTTTGTTGCATACAGAAACTAGAGATATTAATTTCCTTTTGTGGGGTGTTGGTGGGTGGCACGCTGTACAGGCTATCCTTACAACTTAGACTTCGACTATGGAGCTCTATCACAGTTGCAGCATTTTTCCATTAACAATTTGGGCGACCCTTTCATTGAATCCAACTATGGGGTGCACTCCAGGCAGTTCGAAGTCGGGGTTCTAAATTGGTTTGCTCGGCTGTGGGAGTTGGAGAAAGACGAATACTGGGGTTACATCACCAACTGCGGCACTGAGGGCAACCTTCATGGCATCCTTGTCGGGTTCGATTCTGCTCTAGTGATCTCATGTATTCTAATCAACTACAGTAGGTCTTCATGCATGTAGAACTCTAGTGGAGACATTCTTGTCTCTCCTGTCTTGTTCATGTACATGTACAAGATACCATAGCCAAGAATAGGTGGACAGAAATTCTTGTCTCTCCTGTCTACCTATTCTTGGCTATGGTGTCCTCTTCAAGACAATGGATCATCTGTGCTGAGTCATCTATTTCCTTAAATCCAATTCTGGCAGGAGGGAAGTCCTTCCGGACGGGATTCTGTATGCATCCCGGGACTCGCACTATTCTGTATTCAAAGCTGCACGCATGTATCGCATGGAAGCAGTGAAAGTGGACACACTGATTTCTGGCGAGATTGATTGTACTGATCTCCAACGAAAACTGACTGAGGGAAGGGACAAGCCCGCTATCTTGAACGTCAATATTGGTGAGCAAATGAAACACAATTATGTCATGATCAGCATTTGAAACATCACAGCTAAAGAACACGAACATTGGGTTCTTCGGAAAATCAACCCATTTGTCTTAATTCCTTGCAGGTACAACAGTGAAGGGGGCTGTAGATGATCTCGACACGATTTTGAAAATTCTGAAAGACGTCGGATACACAGAAGATCGATTCTACATTCATGTTGATGGAGCACTCTTTGGCTTGATGATGCCATTCGTGAAAAAGGTAAGCATCCGCTCCCTTAATTTCCAGATCTCGGTTCTGATCTTTCGGAACACATCACAGTAGATGACCAGAGCACTTGCTTTGAATATCATCTTGGCAGAAAGGCTTCACCTGATTATGAATCCTGGGTTGATGGTGAAGCTCAAACTGATCAAATGTGGTAGTGCATTATGTTTAGAGCTTGAGTTTCCAATCTGCCATAGCTGCAAGGTCGTATGTTGTATACCTTAATTGTGGGTTGTTTGTGGAGTTGCAAGAGCTCAGAGATTCATCTTTGCATCATGGGTGGGAATTCACAAATTCTCTGTGATATTCCCTGCACGGGACTGCGATGATAGGCTTCAGATTTACCTCTGGATTCTACCTTCTAGGTATTGGGCACCGATTGTGAACGAGTGAAAGGCTGTGCTGTAGGCTAGCTGATAAACTCCATATTCACAGGCTAGAAAAGTTTAGGAATTAAAAATTTCCAATTGTCTTTCAGAGCTGAATCTCTAGTTTGAATCCACCCACATCGTGCAACTTCTGATTCACCACCACTCTGGATATTCTCGTTCCATCTTCTTAAAGGGTACTTGGGATTTGCGATACACACGAAAGAGGCCATTTTCTGGAGAAGTACATGAGGTAAGTGTTCTAAAATCCAATTGGGAGTTTATTTACATTTGCATTCTACCCAAATTAGGTCTACTTGCTTTGGATGTCACATTGTGACTTTCAACCTTAGAATGCAGCTGCCTTCCTTTTGTTCACCATTTTAGGCACAACACAGCTGAATTCAGTGACTGGTTATAGATTGAACTCCATACTAGGGAGTATTAACAGTTTGTGCAAAACTGATTTCTCGAAGGATTTGTCTGCAGGCTCCAAAAGTGACTTTTAAGAAGCCTATTGGTAGTGTAAGTGTTTCTGGCCATAAATTCATTGGCTGCCCAATGCCATGTGGTGTGCTAATCACCCGCATGAAGCATATTAATGCATTATCCCGCAATGTTGAATACTTGGCCTCCCGTGATGCAACAATCATGGGTAGCCGTAATGGCCATGCACCTATCTTCCTTTGGTACACCCTTAACCGAAAGGGTTACCGTGGCTTTCAAAAGGAGGTGCAACGCTGCATTCGCAATGCCCATTATCTTAATGATCGCTTGCGGAAAGTGAATTTTGGTGTTCTGCTGAATGAGCTCAGCAGCACAGTCGTGTTTGAGAGACCTGAAGATGAGGCCTTTGTGCACAAGTGGCAATTGGCATGCCAGGTACCTTCTTTTCGTCCTATTCCAGCATTGATTCAAAGCTTACTTTGTGAAAGTTCATGTTTTGTTTAGTTAGGATATTCCCTTCTTGTAGCATGCATGCATTGGAGGGTAGCTTAGCAGTTTGCACTCTTGGAAGCTTTGACAAGCTGAACAAAACACTGTGGTCTTGGCAGGGCAAGATTGCACATGTGATTGTGATGCCAAGTGTAACAGTTGAGAAACTTGATCTGTTTGTGGAGGGGCTGATTGAAGCTCGTAAGCATTCCTTTGCAGATGGGAATGTGATTGTGCCTTGCATTGTGGAAGAGATAGGTCCTCAGAACTGTGCCTGCTCTCTCCATCGTTATGGTTTACTCACAACCCCACTAAAAAATGCAACACAAATTGGAAGCCATGAAAACCAGCTTACTTTCAAGTGAAGCTTGGAACCTTGAAGATTAACCAGTTGTTTCTTTGAATGTTTTGAGGCCAAATAATTGATAGTATCAGTGTAGGAAGCACTCCCAACTGCTCTGGACCAAGAAATTTCATCTCCATATGCAACTCCTCTACCCACAATTAAAGTGGGATAAGGATGGATTGAAGCTAAAACGGGCATAAAAGATCTAGTGCCCACTAGGAGTGTATTGAAATCTGATAAGGAAATGTTTTGGTCTTGGATGGCTCTTACCATATTTCGAAGGTCCGCTGAACAAGGGTCCTAACTTATGGACTACAAACATGTGTGGAAACACCACAGGAGAAGCATGTGCATCTTCACTATTCTCTCCTATGTTCGGAGTGAAGGACATGAATGTATTGGATGGTTTACAGCCCTGTGCATACTCTTGGTCTATTCTACTAGAATCAGTGCCTACCCAGGCCATTTAGTTCTATTATATGCTAGCATGGATAGCTTACTTTGAACAAGATTTGGGTGATGACTTACTTTGGCTATTTTATTTGTAATTGCATAATTACTGGACTCCCATGTCTTGCATTACTTGCCTGCTCCCCATGGTTGGAGCAAAAGCTTAGTGTGTACCTGGTTTGGGTGATGAAATAAATATATATTATATGTTTCTTTAGTTTTCTATTATACTTGACAATTTTCAACTATTGTGATTTTCAACTGTATTGTTGCTCTTTTGAGTGTCATTTTGCCATAGAAAATAGTGCAACTGCCAAGTTTGAAGCTACTTACATGGTTCTCATTTACAGTCTTTTGTAAATGTCTTCAAAGTTCACTCTCATTGATGCAGGCTTGGTCTACTCAGTTAAGAACCTTGAATCATGTGTTAACTTCAATCTAGAGCAAGGTCTCTACAAAATGCCCTACTTGCCACCCATGGCACAAAATGCCAAATATATTTTAGCCATTGAAAGAAATGGAGTTTGGTAGCCTCACTTAAACATCTCAAATTTTAACAATTTTGAAGACAAAACACACATACATTTTGAACACAAAGTTTAATAGTTCATTAAACTCTGATACAGAAGTGATGCTAGTACAAAGGTAGAAACTTCCCTTTACATACAAAAGAAAGTTTCCTGAGTTTATGGTTTGGATAGTGTGGGATTTTGCTCTTCTTTTTCTACCACCTCTTTGTAGATTATTTAACACCCAATGATAATGACAAGTGCTCTATGTGATTATGATGAAGATACATAGCTGTGTTTCATAGGGTTTACAAAGATTATGATCTTTTGTTTATCATTTACCCTATAGATATAAGTGAGCTAATGTAATGAAAATGCTAGGATCAATCAAAATAGGTGTGTATACCTATATGACAAATTGGCAATTGATGAAAGACAAATTGTGTATTGGCATTGCCAACATGAGTAAACAACATGGAAACATTCCGAGGGAAAAATTAACAAAGATAGAAAGAGAACAGAGAACTTTATTACCTTTGATAACACGTTCAAGCCCTCTTAGAATGACAAAATGGTAACAGGATCTAAGGAAGTTCTAGAGGCATAAGTTAGTTATTACTGAAGGCAATTAGTGCAAAGAACGTAAATAGAAATCCAAATAGAAAAATTATTGACTAGTCTATCACCATAACTCAAACAGATTCAACACAGCCAAGTGCAGTATGCAATTTGAGAATGCATATAAATTGTAGGATATTTTTGCACACGCCTCATATTTTTCTTGTCATAAAAACAACCACCTACTCACATTAACTTTGAACATTTAACAACTATGTTAAGTAAAAATTAGATAAGTCTATAATTTTATCAGCTGGGTATGGTGGATAAAACGGTTACAGAATAATCCCTTGATAGGAAAGCATGACAGAACTGTTGAGGGCTAGAAAAGAATGAAAAGCAGATTTTTGGGGAACATCGAATTGTCAGTTTAGTAGTATGTTCATGACATGGTGTTTTCCCTGTGCACTACTGTGGGCATTACTTGTCAGTGATATCCCCAAATAACTTGTAAAATTTGCAGTTGGAAGAAGAGTGGAACTTAAATCGAGGAATATGGAGTTTAGGCAATCAATAGGCATTTCTAGGTTGTGGATAGAGCAAACCCAATGCATGTTTACAACCTTCATTTGTAGGTTCTAAACCATTGCCCACTGTTAAGTTCAGTCAAGGGGTTTTCTACATCTGTTGAAGTGCTTGAACCTTGGAATCCTAAACAACAGTACATTTCCAGTTACATTTCATACTCTTGATCTGATGTAGGACAGTGACACCACAACTACAGTTTGATTCTGAATACACTGCTTGTATATGCAATGTCTCACATTGGCCATATGTTCCTGGCAACTCAATAGCTCAAGCAATTGAAAATACACCTAATTGCAGATAGTCGGAGATCAAATTTGGACCATCATTCCACTTTCCAAATATCTCTCCTAGGAAACCTTACAGAGTGACATTTGCTTAGGATACAAATTTGTTCTAAGTAAGAGAAAAGTATTTCTGGATTCCCCAACTTGCTTCACCAATACCTCTTGAAGATTGCTTCACAGTTTGGGCTTCTCAAATTAGCACAAAGAATTCCACTCTTTTGAGGACACCAAACATACTATGTTTCTATAGTGTCCTGGCTTCAGATTAGTCAATTTACTGGATCTGTTCATGGGGAAATTAGCTTCCGCATCAAGATTTCACACAATCAATCCCATCAATCAATTTACCTACATTTTGCAAGATCCACTAAGCTCTGGTGCAGAATTGAAGATTTCCATTGCAGTCCAATCTCATTGTTCCAGGCCAAAACAAATTCATTTTGTCCTCCTTTGACAAATTAGACAACTAGCTATTCCAATGCTTAGACATCCATTACATCGACGACTATTGTTACCACACTATTAACATACAGGAGTGTGCAGAGGAAAGAATTTGTAACATCTTGGAACAGCTTGGGAGGTCACATCTGGTAGGCAGCATGACTTGCAACTGACAGAAACCTATGCACAAGCTATGATGATATGACAGGAATTCCAAGCACAGCAATTCAGATTCATCATACACTTGAAGTTACAGCAAAAACACTCCCATCTTGATGTCAATGGATGACCCTTACTTTCCAAAAGCCTGCATATTAAACAAAGCCCAACTTAGTAAGACAACTGAGAGAGAGCGAGAGAACAGTTAGTTAATAACCAGATATTCCAAACTATACAAGGAGTAGTCACTACATGTTCTCACATCACGAATCATTCATGATATCTGTACATTAAAAGAAACATAGAATGTAAAAAATAGAGAGAAATGTTGACTCACAGCAAAGATGGTGTTGTGGCCAGGGTCAGCAAGGTGTGCCAACAAATTGTCAATGGGGCCAGTGCCTGTGTACAAAGCCTGGAATGCAGCACCCAACACTGCCAGCATTGCCAACCTTCCATTCTTGATCTCCCTTGTCCTCAGATCCTTGACCTTCTCGGGTGAGGCTGATCCCCAGCCAAGGGGATCAAACCATAATCCCCCTGGGTAACCAACATCTGTGCCAGTGAGCTTGTTGTTGGGGAATATGGGGTCAGTGTTGACAGAGCCAGGCTTCAGGATATCAGCCCATCTCCTTCCCTCAGCCCATGCAAAGAGAATAAGCTCCACCACAAACAGTGTTGTCGAATCTGTGAAGTATGTAGCCTCTCCTGCAGTGAACCATGATGGGGTGTTGAGGATTCCAGCCTTTGTAAGGGCCTCTGGAATGAAGATGCCAGCTGCTCCAAGCATAGCCCATCGGCAGTGCACAATCTCAGATTGGACAAACCATTTGAGCAGCTCAGGCTCAGATCCTGCATTCAGTCATACAAGCATCAGTGAAAGAAAACCATTGACACACAGCATCAGACTATGTTTCCCACTTTGCATTCTAAAGTTCCAGTCTGTGTTGAGAAATACTCTATTTGTTGAGTGATAACACAAGAGGAATTTAGTCTGCAAGTGTCAATCCTGACACAGAAAATGCATAGCAAGCAGGTGAAATGAGGCAACCTTACCAAGGCCAAGAGGATCAAAGCCAAAGTCTCCAGGTAAGCTGCAGAATCAAGAAGTCCCACAAATAACCGTTAAGTTCAATGAAGTCAAGATGACTTCTGATGTGAGAAAGTCACGGCCTCGTGAAAAAGACTCTGACAAAATTCTTGATTCTAAATGGCGAAGACTTATTTAGTGAGAAATGGGGCATCGGAATGGCCGCTTGCGCACACCTAGGGTTCTAATTTACACACGCAATGTAGCAGCGGCTGCAACGACGGCACACATAAGGACAATATAGGCGGTTCACGGGGTCACTGGTTCACGGTTTTCCACAACTTTGGTCCGAAATCTTTCGCATAGAGGTTGAAGGGAAGGTGGAGCCTAAACAGACCTGCCATCGAGCCACTCGGGAGGAGTGCTCCCGGGGAACCATAGCGGCCTCTCGCTGGGGCTTACTGCCACCGCATTCACAACCATTGACCCCTTGGCAGCTCGCGACGCCACTCTCGACTGCCGTAGAGCACGTCCAGAGAGAAATGATCCCTTCACAGATCCTCCATTGCTCACTACCTTATGCGCACTGCAGATCCACCGGCGGCAACAACAACAACAATGCATTGTGACTTCCAGTTCCCACAAAAGCATCCAGTACTTACAGAAAGGGCGGGGGAGAAAATAACAAAGCAGAAAACAGGAAAGAAGCTAAAGGAATTCTAGTCAGGAGTGTAAGTACCTTGTTGAGGGGACTGCGGCTACGGCAGCAACTCCCGAAGACACACAAACCGCTGATGCCATCTCTGCTCCCACTCAAAAGGATTGGAATCGAGCTTGAGAGAGACAGAGAACAGTGGAATTCTTCTTGCGCGAGACAGAAGAGAAGACGTTGGAAGAGATCAAAGCGTCTCAAATGCAGTTGCAGAATTTTCTGGTCAAATTTCAGGGTTGTGAGTTAGTGACACCGTTTTTTTTTCAAAGGAAATTTTGTTCGTAGCCAAAGTGGCGATCATCCACAGGAAGAGGTAAAAAAAAGTGGCAATCATCCCTAGGAAGATTTAGCCAAATTTAGCCAAATATGACTATAAAACAGGAACAGAATTTTAACATTTTAATCGTCCTTTTATATCTTTGGCGACGTAAAGGACACTGAATATATAAATCTGGCGATTTTAACTTTCGTTCTTTTTTTTCCCCTCTCTCTTCTGGCGACTGAAAACCTCCAAAATCACTTTCTTTTTCGATTTTTGAAAATTTTAATTTCGCCAGTAAAAAGAAGGGCTGGAACTTGGTGATAATTGTGAGATAGGATGAGAGAGAAAGTGATTGGGTAGCTAACGCAGGCGCAATCCTCGACCCCTACCACCACCACAACCACCACCACCTCGATGGATGAAGACACGATGAACAATCTCCATGAACAGGAAAAACGCATTGTCAAAAATCATCGTCGAACTTGTGAAGCGAGAGCAACTGCCAAGAATAGAAGACAATAGGAAAAATGAATGTAAAAACACAAAAACGTCCAAATTTTTAATCACAAGAATGCATTTTTTTTATTAAAGCGATGATGGATGAAAAAAAATTCCACATTTTTTTTTTAGGGTTGAGGGTTCTTCTATCAGATAACACCATTTGGAAACAGGGATGAAAAAAAGAGGATGAATGAATGTTGAGTGTGAGGCAAAGGGGACAACTCCGCTCACTCCCACAAGTAAGGAGTTAAATAATGTAGTTATCTTTAAAATAATGAGAACTTCTTCCATGTTTTGAAGCACTCGTAGTGGCCTCCTTAAACTCTGCCACCCAAATTTTCTTTTCTTAATTATTAAATTTGTCCCACTTGCACTTCCCGTAACCCTAGAAATGACTTTTCCAACCCCAAAAATGGAATTTTTATTTTCCCGCACAACCAGAAATTATTTATTTAATGATGGGTTTGAGGAGGCCACTACAGTGCCTGTGAAAGAAGCCCAGTAGGGTCGCTGAAACTGTGGGACAAGCCGGATAAGGTCCATTCCACTTCGGAATGTGTAGAGCTTTGTAGGGGGAGACACTCTTCTGTCAGATGGTAACAAAGTTTCACCTAGGAATATGTCGAGCCCTGTAGGGTGTGGGAAACAGTTTCATCCAGTGGTATCGGCTTCACCTAGGAATATGTTCTGTAGGGTAAAATTGCACATCACCAAACATGTACCTATCATCAAACACTAGCTAACCAAATTGAGCAAATTTTGTGTCATTGGATGCACTAACTGGAGGGCTACAAAAAAAATAAAATCGAATGTCAGAATTAAAAGAGGGATGCCAAAAACACAGGAAGAATATGAGTGATAATTTGTTTCAATTTTTTTTGAAAAAATAGCTTTAGACCCCTCTCTAGTTGCAGCCCCCTATCTTCCTCGATTTTAGTATGTTTTGAGTGATTAAAAATCTCATAGGTGAGTTAGCTAAAGCTTTACAAAACTTCTTTGTATGTCAGCAGCAAAAATGCAATGATCAAAGATTTGAAGCTTGAAATCTTAATCTGTTTTAATTCACCCATCATTCAACACCTTTCATCAAACACCCCATATTTTCCCATTCTTATTATGCAAACCATTCCCCAGCATTGTAACGATGCCGTGTGATAATATGTAACAATGTTTTTTTCTCAGGTCAATTTTGTGATGTAGACAAAGTGGTGATCATCCATAGGAAGATTTAGCCAAATTTGGCTAAAACTAAATATGAAAATAAAATTTTAAAACATCCTTTCAAAAAAATTTGTGCCTACTTGAACTCTGAGTAAAAATCTGGCAAATTTTCTTAATTTTTGGTCATATCTTCATTATTGGAAAACACTTGATTTTAGTCATGGTTGTCAACATCCTTTTTCAAGACATCCTTAAGACTTAAAAAGGATGTCCAAATAGGCTCTCACTAGTAATTTTGATTTCGACATTTGTTTGACATTTGTAAATGTCCATCAAGCCCGGAGGCACAATAAGGAGGCTAGCAACACCAAAGACATGCTGAGGGACATGAAAGAGACGCTAGGAGCTGTTGAGCACTGCGAAAACGTCAAAGGACATCAGGAATTGTTTTCAAGCAACAACAGGATGTTGGGAAATATTAAGGGACATCGGGGCAATGTTAGGAAAGCGTTGGGAGATGTCAAAACAAAATGTGTGCGAGGAGGGACACCATGAAGACACCAAGGGAGAATATTGAAAAACATCAGGAACACCAAATAATGTTGGGAAAAACTTCAAGGGATTTTTTTTTGGGTTTTGGGCAATATGGTAACACTAAGAAAATGTTGGTGGACAATGAGGCCACCAAGAAATTGTCAAGGAGACAATGAGGCCACCAAGGAATTGTCAAGGGATGATAAGGGCATAAGGAAGATGTTAGGCAATGCTAGGAAAATGTTGAGTAGCATCGTAGGACATTAGTAGAAAAAGGTAAGTTAAAACCAAATTTCTTTGGTAAAAATGTAAAGAATATATCCTTAGTAGTGACACCAAGAAGGATATTAGGGACATCCCTAGCCTAAGGACATCCCTCATGGCAACCTTCATATTAACACTTTTAATTTTTTTATTTTGGTTTGTTGGCTATATATAACCAATAAAAAAAAGGTTGACAATAATTTTGTTCATATCTTTTGTCATCTTAACCACATTATATCAATTTCTTGTAGCCTATCCACACTAAAAAAAACCAAAAAAGAACTATCATCATGATGTTGAGATCACATTTTGAAACACATCTAGACCTACATCAAGAGGTAACATCTTCTCCCCTTTTTTTACTTTTCAATCTTTGCTTTTAACTTTCCTATTATTTTTATTAATAGAACTTTTTTCTTTTTGTACAACTTTGTTATTTTTTTCTTTCAAGTTTGCATTGTTAGTTGGCTTGCAAATATTTTCACAACATTAATCTCAATGTCACATTGTTTCTTTTGTTTGCATAGTTTGACATAGGGAACAACTTTGTTGGCATGGAGTTACTTTCATTTTTTTTCAAATGACATGTAAAAAAAATTTGGATGTAATTTTTTTTATATGTAATTTACTAAAATATAAGTAGGATGTTTAGAATAATTGAATTATGAAATTACATTAAAAAAAATTAAAATTTTATTGCTTCTTAACCTTTTTTATTTTACGTATTCCATAAAATATAGAAATAATAATCACATTCCCCTGGTTTTGTTGTTTTTTTTGTCTTAACACTTTATTTGTTTGATCTTTTTGTTCACAAATTTTCTCACAATATTATTTTTTGGTTTTGTGATGTTTTTTTTCTTACATAGTTTGAACACAATGTGTATTTGCACAATTTAAGTATGAGGGCTTTTTTTGGTTTTGATGATTTTTTTGTTTATGTCATGCATAGTTTTTAACAAAGTTCTTTTCAAATGCGTAGGGATCATTATGTTTGGTGTTGATTATATGTTTACAAATGAAACATGGATCAATGACTAGTCATGGTTAATGCCCATATGGTCTTATGCTTCTAATCCAAGCTTTATATAAGTCATCTAAGTTTCGTAAATCAGCATTGTCATTGTTGTTTTTTGCATTTGAAGCTTTGCATATAGACTTGCAACTAAATTTCAAACATTTTTGACATTTGTTACCTTACATAACTACAACATGTCATGTAATTTATAAGCAATTGGCAAAAAGCTTGAACATTGGGTGGAACTTCAATCAATTGCATGGTTTAAACATTTATTCTTGATAAAATATGAAAATATATGTACAAATTTAACACTTTCAAATGTTGAAGGAGATTTTTTTGGAACCAATATTTGTGGGTATATTATTTACCTGAATATATTCATTAGTTATAGTTAAGGTATATTATTTATCCTATTTTATTGTCTCAAAATCAATATACCTTAATCAAATGCATATTCAAAGATATATAAATTTGGAGAAATATACATGTTTCATAACCTTGGATATATTTCAAAAATACTCATACCCAAAGCTAGGCATTTTTTCAAAATATGGGTAAATTTCATTATGTGATTCGCACATAAACTTTAAAGTCATTGTCGTTGTTATGTGTGATCATTGTGTAAGGTGTTTAGCATTGAGAAATATTGTGATGAGTTATGCGTGTGTTCTTTCAAATTAATTACATTGTCTGCATTGAACATGGTTTCTAGCAAGATGTGCAAATGGCCATAACGTTCAAGTTTTTTGTTTTTAACTTCAATTTGTGCTTAAGATTCATACTTCTAGTTCAAACAACCAACTTTCCAATTTGTATATGTGTGTAGGTTTTTTCGATTCACATTCAAGTTTCCCATTCCTATGTGTGCTCAAAGTTCATGTTCAAGTTTCTAATTTGTGTTTATGTTTAGGTTGTGTTATTGTCTTTGTTTAAGTTCCAACCTAAGGTTCAATAGTAAAGGCAGGTTTCAATGTATGTGTGGGCATGGATGTGGGCATGGTTCATTAGGTTTTAACAACAATAGGTTTAGCAATAACAACCACCATCAACAATAACAAGTTGACAAACAAGGTGAAAGCATATAAAGTATGCCCAAAAATAGGCTCACATGTAATCACAATCACATTTATTACATAAACATGAAAAAACCTATTCAAAACTTCTTTAACATTCATTATGAAGCAATGGTGCTCTCCATTGAGTTTATGGTAAGATTCATACAAAGTGCAAAGAATTTTAATATACAAAAATGCATGAAAAATATGTTCTAAACTAACTAGGTTTTCAAAATTTTCAAAACATTTTAATATGAGAACTTTGATAGATTATGAGTATAAAATGAAAATTTTAAAACGCATTGATACATATTAATTTTTTATCCATTTGAAAGTATAAAAAATTCAATGACAATTGTATTTTCATCATATTTTCATATACTTGAAGCAAAAATGGGACACCTACTTTCCTAAATTTGTAATTTAAAAATGTACTTAAATGCATATTAAAACATGTAATTTTTCAACATTATGTAATGAAATCAAATATCTTCCTCCTATTGATTGTTGAAATTAAAAATATTCATGAGTTCAATAATGTATCAAGGTTTAATTTTTAAATATTTTCCACCAAAAAACAAATCCCTCATTGGCATGTTTTACCATTTTTTACCCAATAGCTAAGGTTTATAATGGCTCATGTTCTACATGTGTATGTAGAGAATTGATTTTTAGATAGAGAATTGTAGAGGGAGAAATTTAAATACATTTTTTTCCCCACAACTTGAAATGGTGAATTGAAGCCCCAACAAATTAGAAGAATTCACCCTTCCAAATGGTGATGTGCCTTCATCCACAACTATTATTGTTGGTTTGTCATCAATTGGTAGATCTAATGTAAATAAACTTGTTCCTAAATCTAATCAACAATTAGCTACATTACAACAACAAACAAGAATTCGGGCTTCATGAAATCAAAAATCTATTACTTAGGTTTTTTTCAAACCAAATGATGTTGAGCCTATGTCACTTGAAATAGAACTTTTTTTTGTTGTATTTTTTGTCATTCAATTACTATGGGTGTTCATGTTTTGGGATCAAAAACTTGAGGTAGGAAAAGATTAATCTTTTATATTAAAACTAAGAATGGAACTTCAACCATCAAAAACACATTATGAAATTGAACATTTTGACATTTAAAAATTTTATGTTAATGAAATTATACAATGATGTTCTATTGAAACAAATGTCTTTGAAAAAAAAAGTTCCAAGTTCAAAAAAGGTATTTTTCCATGATCCATTTTTTCATTTTTTTAATAAAATGCAACATGTAAAAAATCAAATGAAAAACAAAAAAAATTCATTGGTGATCTTGTGTTAGTTATTGTGAAAGGGGTTATTCCCTTTAAGCACGATTAAAAACATATCAATGAAGCAATTACAAAAGGACTCATGATTGGTGTTTCCATTAACTAAAGAGGTATTGCCTTGTATAATGAAGCACACACTTGAAAAGTTTGTTTAACATGATGCCAATGTTATAGTTTCTATCACAACAACATTTGACTTTTAAATGAACAAAGGTGCACTTGATATTTTTTCCCTTGTGATTAATTTTGTAACATTATATTCAAAACTAAAACATGTCACAATTGGTTTATTTGAGGCAAATGGCATTACTATAATTAATTTTGGTGGTCAATTGCAAACTTTGTTTGAAGAATATAAGTTGATTAGCAAAATTATTTGCTATGTAAAAGATGAAAGCACAAATATGTCTATAATGACAAATCTTCTTAAACAAATTGTTAGCTATGAAAAATTGGAGATATTGGCACCATTTGAAGGTGTTTGTTTTGGCCATGCTTTTTCTAAAGCTTGCCAATATGGCATTTTTGATGAAAAAATAAGTTTAGGTTTACAATTTGTGAATATCAAATTTGTACAATCTTCAATTAAAAATTCTATAACATGATCAAAACATTTAAGAAAACGAAGGGTAAAATGGAAAAAAGCTTGTTTGGCTACCAATTTGTGGCCATGGAAACTAAACACATAAGTGATAACAAGGTTCACCTCCAAAGTGGCAATGTTCCAATAGGCATTTGAATTTGGGATTATTATTCATGTTTATTACAATCAACAAACATTGGCTTTACTAAGTAGAATTACAACATCACAAGTTTGGGCCATTGCAAAAATCAGTGCTTCAACCTGAAACCCAATTATATCAAGTTGTGTGTTGAATTGACATCGTGGTTATTGGTTGTTGAGTGATGCACTTGCAAATGCAATCAACCTTTGTGTGAAACTGACCAATAAGAAATTTGAACTTGAAATCCAAATGAACTTTATTTCTCCATTTCAATTTGATGCAAAATCATTCTTGTAACAAGAATGATGTGATTAGAAATCACTTGTGTGCTTGCTCTATTTATAGATTGTTTAAATCCATTTGATTAAAAAAAAGCTTATATGATGTTGGTTCTAATGCTTGATCCTAGGTTCAAGGATCTTTCCATTTTGAATAATTATTTGGGAATAGAAAAATTATAATTGCATGATTTTAAAACTATAATTCCGTTTTTGTATTCAACTTATCCTTTTGTACAACACCCATCAAATTTTAGCCCTTAAGAACAACCATTGGTGGTATTTTGTGTATGATTGACTCAAAATCAAATTGTCATGGAATGTGAAAGTTTTGGTTTTTTTGCAATCACATGTAAGTTTTTAATTTATGTGATCATAGATATTAATCAAACATATATAAGTCAAATGTGTAATGCTAACAATTTGTCTTTGATTATAGGCGCAACAAGAATTTACATGTTTTTGAAATCTACAATTGATTGCAAAATCTTGTGAAGATCCATTAAAATGGTGGAAAACACATGAAACATAATTTCCCATTGGTGGAATATATTTGATTTGACAAAATATTGTCGTGTTTTATTCCACATTCATTTGTTTTGGGGTTTAAAAATCAAACCGCACCAATCTTTGTATTGAAATAAATCATTTTTTTTCTATTGTTGGGATTTTGACAAGGTTTCATAAATGTCAATTGGAAACTTGAAACTTAGATCAACTTGAATTTGAAGACCAATTAAATCATTATGTTGAGCTTTGTTGATATGCTAATTTTGATTTTTTAAATTGCATTTATGTTTAGTACAACAAGTGGCATATTATCCAATTTGATATCAATGGCCTCTCATTTTATTTATGTTTAGAAATAAAAAGTTGAAATATTTTTATTCAATTTTATTATTGTACTTTGACTTCACATATGTGTATTTTCCCATTAGATTTAAGCCTATGAAAATTTTCTACATAAATTCCAAAATGTGAAAAAAAAAATCCATGTTTTATTAAATAAAATAAGATTATTTATCTTTTCTTTATCATTTTAAAATCCCTAACCAATGGTATATGATAGGGGTACTTGGACTATACCCATCTACCCAAAATTATAATTCTTTTATAAATTGGACCTTACCTTAATGTGAAAAAAAAATCATAATTATACCCTTACCCATTAAATAAATAAGTTGGAATTTTATATATACCTTTACCCTAGGATATATCAAAATATATATACCCACATTGGTTGAATCGTTTTAACTTTTGGTAAAATAAAAACATATTAGTCCTTCGATCCCAAAAAGGAATAGCCCAATCAATCATTTGTTCTAAGGTTCACTTTTTAAAAATGTTCAACATGAAAAGGTTGAAAGCACATTTTTCATTGTATTCAAATTACACATACATAAATATTTGTGAAATGACATCTTTATGCATAATGTGTGATTTACAAAGCACACAAAAGAATATCTAATACATTTACCTTGTCCTAGGGCCCTAGTTGATCATTATCCCCTGACCTTCAAACTTTACCTTACACATCACAAATCTCAATTATCATTTTTGAAATTTTATACATGAAATTGTTGTATGGTGTTTGTATAGAATGCAAGCCTTTTGGTTAAATCTTTCACTTTGAAAGACAAGGTTTTAATGGATCCAAGAAGAATCTTAATGGGGATATTTACCTTATACATAAGGTCATGTACACTAGTAGGGACCTTATGAAATAAAAATTGTCAATGATATTGTGACAAGTATTTAGGGACCTTTTGGGTTTTATTTGCTATGGAACCGCTCCCATAGGGGGTGAGTGCTATTCCAACATGTGGTAATGGGTTCTACTAGGGTATATTCCAAGGTGTAATTGGTGTTCCTCACCATTGATTCAAATTACAAAAGTGTTTTTCACCCTTGGTTTACATCACAAATGGAAGTGACAATATAAAACATTGGAACCAATAAATGATTCCCTTCCCTACTTCACAAATAGTTTAAATGAGCTACTAAGGCCTAGTGCCCTTCGTTGGTGGAAGGAGGCATAAGGACAATATGAAGAAATATGTTTAGCAATAAATTATTGACTTCATTTCAAAGTTGAAATAATCAAAGTAAGGAAATGTAAAATGGAAAATGTTGCATGAAGTTTTCCAACAATAGAAGACATATTTTTAAAAAACTCACATGAAGTGATGTTAAGAAATAAGAAAATGAAAAAAAATTGAAACGAAATGAAGAAGATTTGCATGGTTTTAATAATTACAAGGTCATGGCCAATTTGGATTTAGCACAGTAGTTGCACTACTTCCATAAAAAATATTGGAATTGCTTAAACATTATATTATGGATGAAGTTGCATGGTAGCTTCAGAATTCTTTTTTTTCATCAAAAACTTATAAGGATGTATGATGCACAATTTCCTATCTGGTAATTGTTATAATTAGGGTCATTGGCCATGAAACATGTGACAATAAGTTCACCTTACATGATTTTTGAGTTCTTGATAGTTTGGGCATCTCCACAATTTGTGAAATACTTCATTATCTTTACAAAATTTGTAGGAACATGTTTGTATTTTGCATTTTTAGAAGGTAGATTTTCATTTGCAACTTCAATTTCAATAACCAAACCAATGGGTTTCAAGTTAAAATGAAACAAATGTTCAATCACACACTCAAACATTAAAATTCATGATCTTGTGCCTTGTTGCCCAAAAGGTTTATCACCACAACTAGAAATATTCTACAAAATCAAGGGGTTTTCAGTAGCATTCCACTTTTCCAATACTAGCAATGTGGTGGTTTTAAGCTTCAAGGTTGATGCATTTGAAGTGAGAGAAATGGACGCTTTAATGCTTGACCTTGATTTAAAAGGTTGCAAACTTCATGGTGGGGCCTTATTAAGCTTTGGGTTGATATGAAATTTTCCAGCATCAAAAGATCCTGAACACATGACCATTGAGACCTATAGCTTAATTGATAACAAAATGGGAAATAATTCAACTATTTGAAATGTGGACCAACACAATGTAGAAGTGCAAACCTCATACGGGTTCTCAAGGCACACAAAGGTTGTTGACATAATTGCATTAACATGGTGGGTGCAGGCTAAAGTGGACCACCTTTTATGTCACATTATAGGTTTGTATAAAGTGTCATGCATTAACATGTCATTAAGATGCCATAAAATCATCAATATGCCAAATTTTCCATTGAATTAAAATTCTCAACTTGAATAATAAAACATTTACATAAAAAATTATAACATGTATTCTCCAAATATAGAGTTTGAAGCGGAGAGATATGGATTGGTCTTTTGTCTATGGCTTGATACAAATACATTTTTGTTTATGAATTTTGCTTAAATTATTTTATAGGGATTCAATATATGACATATTCAAGCAAAAGTGACATAAATGCAAAAAAAAAGTTAGAAAAACTAAACCCAAAAGAAGATATGGATTTGTATTTGTTTTAAAATGGACATTATTTTCAAAATTCCATATCATATTCATTTTCTGATGGATTTCAATTTTTTTTCTCTTTAAATGCATGTTAAAAACTTATACAAGTGGGTTCTCATTCACATAACCTTTATTATCTCATTAACCACATTTAATCCCCCACTTAAATAATGATATCATAATACACTACAATTTTAACACTACCAAATGGACTTTTTATGTACTATTTATATGTCGGAATTGGTCCATTTTACTTCGCAACCACCCAATAGTCTTCTTTAGTCTCTTGAAAACTAGAAACACATGGTGTAATGAATATGGAAGGCAAAACTTCCAAAATCTTCCTAGTTGTCATAGATCCTCAAAGCTTATCACATAAAAATATTTTTCTTACAATTTTGTTTCTAGAACAACTTTCATAAGCTTTCTTGGAAAATGTAAAGGTGCCTCTAAAAGAATGTTAAAATGATCACACAATTTCCAAACTTTTCAACATGGTCTCAATGAAACTTAATCTACACCCAAAATATCTCAAGGTCACCAATTTTTGCTTAGACATCCCTACAAAAAAAAATCTCTAGGGAAATCATACATGTTTGATGCACATAATTTCATTAATCGTTAGTGGGGATGTTTTCATTTATTGTACCTCTTGAAATGTGATCCACAAATCAACAACATACAAAGGAAAAAATGACGTGTATTTGATATTTTCATTATAGTGTGTGGGACTTGGAAAATAGAATTCACCTTGATAAGATTATCCATAGATTTTCCAACACATTATTTTCTTGGTCGTAAGAATCTCTTCAAAGGAAGCACTTTCTCTAACCCCAAATATCTTCATTGCATTTTCCAAAGACATTTCAAAAAAGAAGGGAATCATTAGCCATGGAATCATTACTTTTACATTTAGTCGCAAATGTTGTTATGAGTCCCTATTATTGAAACATGGTTTTCCAAAACATGGTTCTTTACATGGGCCAACCTTGCAAAAGGTTACATGTTTTGAGCTTGTTGCAATAGTTTTTACAACATGTGGCTGATTTGTTTCCAAAGGCATTTCCCCTTGGATATCCACCAATAAAAGTATTAGGGAATACCACCTATTGAGAGCCTTGATTTGTAGCCTTGGTTACCAACCTTTCCACTTTATCTAATGGTTCCATGCATAAACAAATAAAAATGTAATGAAGAAGGGAGTGAGCAAGCAAGGGAAAACATATGGTACAATCTATTGAAAGTAGCTAGAATATTATAGAAGATTAGTTAATAAACCCATTTTGCAAGCAAAATGATCAGGAGAAAGGAATGACAGAGGTCTTATTAGCACCACAAAAAAGAAAACCCTAACACTATGTGGCTGCAATCTAGAAGCAAAAAAAAAACCCCTAACAAAATGTAGCTAAGCAAATGGGTGAGTTGGGGTTTGTGTGGACTCCCCATCATTGATAGGTGATTGGGTGAAAACAAACTCACCACCAATGAGTGGGTGAGTGTGTAGGCTAAACCACCTCCAACAGGGGACCGAACTCACCATCTTCAACACATTGAGTGGGAGAGCTATGTGGCATCACTTGAAATAGGAAAACCATCTCATTCTTTTTCACTTGTGGCTTCACCATTATTCACTTTGGTTGAGGGCTCTCAACGGACCGGGGGGGCTCTAGCCAATCACGAATTATCAAATAAAAAATTTGCAAACAAACACTAATTATTTATGTATTACGACCTAACACAACAACGATGCCTACTCATATGTGCAAGCTTGTGGATACCTTCTATAGTGACCAATTTGTTACTCAAGCCTAAAGTTCAAGCTTGAAACTTTATGTTGCCCAAGTAAAATGGTTTTGGCCTAGAATTTTGGCATAGTTTGCTGAGGCAGTAAAGCTGTGCACCAATGAGAGAAGAGTGTAATTATTAATATGATTTAACTTGTGCTCCGTGTTTCTAGTTGGCTAATCATAATGATTGGTCCAAGTGGTTTGCTAGTAGTAATCTTCCACTCGTTTATAGTCTCAGTTTCAGTTTTACGGGGTGGGGTTGCAAAAAATGTAAATAACTAAACTTAGATGTGAGAAATATTTTTGGCTGAGGGCTCTCAAGGGACTAGGGGGCTTCAGCCAATCACAAATTACCGAATAAAAAATTTGCGAACATACACCAATTATTTTATAGAATGTAGATATTAAAAGAATGTGCCGCAAATGTTAAATTTACATGAAACATTGAAACTATGTTGTCTACATGTGAGTCTTGCAAGTAAGTTTTGTGAATGATGGAAATACAAGTTGTCCCACTTCAAGATTAAACTGAACCTACCAATAGGTAAAATCAAATAGTGCATGAAAAAAAGGTTTGTAAAAGAAGAAAATGTTTTGATCTAACACCATGATGACAACGGATGGCAATATGTTGGTGCCACCCAATTGGCGCTCTTCACATGCTTTATCCTAATTTTTTTTTTAGGAACAAGCTACAAGGATAGGTGCTTCCCATGTATGGAATTTGTTCTTAACAAATTGCCTAGAGGGCAGGCAAAGAAAATTAGATGGAGCAGCTCAAAAGATGAGCAGACAATGTGTGCCTGTGCACATTTTATCTGCCTGCCTCCCTTTCTGCCAGCGGATTTCAAGGAGCAGGCAGGCAGAACCCATAATAGAATCGTAGAAGACACAGAAATTTCAAGTCTCAAGATCTCACTTGAGATCTCAGAAAGGGACGAGCGACGTGGCCTCACCAGCATCCAGAACCTCTTGAAATCGCACAAAGCCTCCTCCTCAAAGATACCCGAATAGGGCACAAAAACAAGTTAGTTAGAACTTAGGTAAGGTGGATGGGCAGCAGAGGTCCCTAGTCTGAGGTCCCTTTTTCTGAGAGTGCCCCCTAGTTTGGGACTTTACCCTACCCATATTGTCCTCCTTCCCAGGTCCCCAAACAAAGGAGGCCCTCTAGCCCTGCCCTTCCCCTGCAGAAAACACAGACCTAATTTGGAAAGAATACGCTGGTGGAACCTTGCAAATTTGTAAGGTACCTCCAAGGAAGTATCTGCAAATACAAAGGAACAGTTGAGCTACTGTTTACATATTGGGATTCTCTTGTCTCTTCATTATTAAGTTATCTTAAAACTTACCCTGCGTTTAGGCCCTAGTTTGACCCTGGAATCCCTGTTTCATCCCCAAATTGAGTGTTGCTGTAAAGTGAGTGGCCAAAACTGGGTACTCTTGAATGAAACTGGGCATCAGTTTACAACATTTGCAGCATTTTATTCTGACAGGGCTTCATTCAATGAAGAACAACAATGCCGGATCTGAGCAGCAATGAGGGTTCAAGTTTCAAGTAACGAAAATTAAAACTGGAGATGAAACTGCTGTGAGGATCAAATTAGGCGAGAAACCCAATTTAGTCCCCTCTTTTTTTCCCTGTTTACTATTTTCATCCTAACTTCAAAACTGGGGTCCAGTAACCCCAGTTTGGGGTACTTTATGGATAACTGTAATGCCTGTGCTGACTCCTGCTGCCTCTTTTCCAGAGATGGACATCATGCATCTGAAGTATATATGTGGACAAGTCCACCCACAAGCCCCCATTCAGACCTAACCTGTGTTTATTAATACAAAATAAGTACCCCCAGCTTATAATTGGGAGAAAGAGGGGGTGAGGGGGTGTGGGATTTTTTAAAAAATTCCTTTGTTCCCAACGTGTTCCCTTCAAGTTCCTGATGAGTTCCCATCAGGTTCTCAATATATTTCTTAGGTTCCCAACGTGTTCCCCCAGGGTGTTCCCATTAGCACTTTGCTTTAATTGCATATGTTTTGTCACCTACATAGGTGGGCCAAAGGGGGAACACTCCATCTTTCCATAGAATCTTTTATTTTGGGGAGCCTCCATAGTTTCAACTTTTTTTTGCGATGGGCCAATCAAATTGGCTTGTTGCAACCAAAAAAAAGTTGGACTTGTGAGCACCCCCAACTAATTAATATGAAATAAAATAAGTACCCCAGTTCATATGGAAGTTCCCTATGTCCCACGGTTTCTGCTCCCTGCCATTAGGGGAGGCCAAAATAGTGCTGAACAAAGTGAGAACAAGAAAATTTCCTTAGCCAATGATGTGAGCCAATATGAGTACAAAAGGCTTAGACTCTTTTCTTTTGGGGAGTTTTGGGGGTTTTGAGATTTTTTCTTTTCTCTTTTGTGATGGGTGCAAGAAAAACAAGTGTAATTTGTTTCTCTTTCTTTCTGGGGTTGGGGTTGAGGGCATGGCAAACAACTAGAAATCTTTGTAAATATACATATGTGAACCATGTGGACATGTTCTATTTTGGAAGTTTGCTAAGAGTGTGTGTTCTTTTGAGGTGATGGATCGGTCGACCAGGTTCATCACCCAAAAAAACATAAAATAAAATCTTGAATAAAACCTCCGCTTCAACTGATTAACAACAATCACTCTATATTGGTTAGTGTTAGTTCTTCCTAAGCCTTATAGCAAGCCTACCCATACCTTTTATTGGCCTTGCCTACCAAGGCAAGGACATTTTGTTTAGATTCATCATAGAGTATAGTAGCTTAAAGGGATTTTGGCCCCTAGGTAATAGGTCTATTTTGATATGAGGATTTTGAAAAGATGATATCTTGGCTTGTGTTGAAACTTGAGATTAGTTATAGAGTTATAATATCTTGAAGGATTTTGGTTTTCTTTTAGAGTATTTTTTGAAGATTATATTTTTGCATGGTGAAATATTTGAGTTTCTGTAATTCTTTATTCGCCTTAAGACACTTTTTACTGTAAATGGCAAGGCCACAGTGTGACACACCCCTTTGTTTAAGCATGGACCAATGTTTATGGCATTGCATTCAACAGAGAGTGTTAATTGTTTCCCCAACCCCACCCATAAGTTCATGAATGTTTTTTTCAGTGGTGATGGTTTATTGGAACTGATTTAGGTAGGACATCTTTAAGTTCCATAAGTTGTCCACTTCACCAAGTCTCAAGCAAAGAGGAATGAAAAGCTGTATTTTAAAATATGTGTTATTTTTTAAAAACGAATTCAACATCATAGTCATGAGCACATTTTCGATATTTTTTGCACCAATTTTTTTCAATTCAATATGAATCGAATTGAATTTAAATATAAATTATATTGAATTCAAATAAGATTCCTAATTTGAATTCAAGTTTCTTCAAGTTGCATGCAATGTCATTTAATATTTTCATTTGAATGAAACCTATATTTCACAAATTTCAATTCAATTTTCTTGTCAATTGATCATCATTGGTAATGAGTAATAACACAAAGCCCAAGTTAGACAATATAAAGTGAGAAATTATTTAAATATTACCACCTTGGCCAATCAAAAGCAATCTTGGGGGCGGGGGCGGGGCTTGTGGAGACAAATATACCTCTTCTTTGCAAATTTACAGGTTCAAAATTAATATTGGCCAGTTATTGAAAAAATGATTAGTGCAACAAGGGATTGACTTGGAAGGTTTGCAATTGGTTAAGAACTGGACATAGACTGTAAAGTCCAGCTCAAATTTTCCTAGTGTATTTTCAGGTCCCTGGCTGCACTTCTCCAATTGTTTGCTCCACTTTAACCTCTCCTTTGGAGTTGAATTTGATTGCAATTGGTTTGCAATTGTGAAAAATTATTTTTAAAAGAAAATAATTTAATTTTATGCTGAAACCATTGCAATTCAAACCTGACAGTCCAAAACTTGCAGATTCTTAATTTTATAATAATATTACAAAACTTATACAAGTAATAAACATTTTTTCAAAAATTCAGCAAAACAAAAAATAATTTAATTTATGCTGAAACCATTTCATGTACTATGATAAACAGTTAGCAAGTTAGGTATTTCAAAATATATTACACATAACAAGTGGGTATTGTGTATATTTTAAAACCAGGGAAACTGGTAACCAGAGTATTGCTTAAACAAGAAAATTGATAACACAAAGTCTCACAAAATAAATTCAAAATCCAGTCACCGGAATACCTTGGCAGCTTTGATACTAATTATGTTATTTGTACAAATGTTGAAATTTTCAACCAAAAAAAATTCAAAGAGAAGCATTTTGTGAAGGAAACAAGAGAATTTTTTGGAATAGATAAGAAGTTTTTTTTTACCAACATGAAATCCTCAAAATTAAGTACTGTAATATCTAGGCTGGTTAGGCATTAATAAATCATTTTTGGATCTGCCAAAAACTCTGAAAAAGATTTACCTACCATACCAAAAATCTGAAAGAAACTCTCAAGCACACTAGCTTCATTATTTAGTATATAGTGCCTAATTATAAAATATTATTAATTTTACTATCAAAAGTAAGTGAAAAAAATAAAATAAAAAAAATAAAAAAAATAAAATTTTTCTTAAGGCACCTAGTTGCTGAACCGGCCCATGTACTGCAATAGGTAATTACTTGACAAACATGTGTTGAAGCTGCCCTTGCACCACTATATTTGATACTCTATGCAAGAGGAATTTTTTTTTTTTTTACAAAGACCTTGGCCAGCCAGTTATGGGATAATTTTCTTTTATAAAATTTATAAAGTTATATTTATTATTTATTATTTATTTAAAAATAATTAAAATTAGAAAAACACCGACCAACTCTAGTCCAATCTCCAAACCCATTTTCATCCTCTTTGAAGGTTTAGGTATGTCAATTGTCTCTTCGGAGAAGGAAGGCAGCAGGAACGGAATTTTCAGAAAGAGAAGGAAAACAGAGAATCATGAATGCTAAGCAGGCAAGGAAAAACACTGGACGCGAGAACTGGGATGAAACAGGTAGGGTTAGGGTTAGGGTTCTGAGATCTGTGGTTTTGGCGTCAAGAAAGAGGAGCGGGTATTGTCCCACCAGAGAGATAGAGAGAGAGAGGATGCACGCGAGGTCGTAGGATAAATGCATGCAAGGTTGTAGAGTAGCAGGTTAGAATGGATTCGGGGTTGAAGAAGTTGGAGTATTTGTCGCTGGTGTCCAAGGTTTGCACGGAGCTTGAAGCGCACATCGGATGCTCTGATAAAACCTTAGCCGAGTTTATCATCGACATCGCTCAGCGTAGTGACACGGTCGAGGCTTTCGACCAGGCGCTGAAGAAGAATGGCGCCGAGATCCCTGAGTACTTCGTCAAGACGTTGCTGACCATCATCCACGCTATTCTGCCTCCGAAGAGTAAGGCGGAGCGGGAGAAGCTCAAGGGTTTAGACGGGGACAAAGACGAGAAGAAGTCGGCCTTCCCGGGACTATCCGTTCCTGACAACCGAACGCGCGTGAAAGAGTTGGAAGAAGAGCTTACCGCAGAAGGAGTCGTAGTTCGAGATCGGGTTGATGGCGGAAGGAGAGATGCGCATATGAATGGGAGAGAAAGGGGAGAAAAAGAAAATCAGGGGGAGGACGAGGAACTAAGGGATAGACGTAGACATAGTGTGAGGGACAAGGATAAAGGAAGGGACAGGGACAGGGACAGGGAGCGCGAAAGGGGGAGAGAGAGGGAAAGCGGGAGTGAGAGAGATGGAATTAGGGTTAGGGATGGTGTGGGAGGTAGAGGGGACAAAGACGACATAGATCAAAGGTATCGACATGGTAGAGGAAGGGAACATGAGGGGAAGGAAGAACGAGTAAGGTCGAGTGATAGAGACAGGGGCCGCGATAGAGATCCAGCGCAAGGAAGTGCACGGCAACAAAGAGACGGCGGTGAGAAATGGAGAGAGAGTGACGGGGGCAGGGACAATAATGACGATCATGGGGGGAGAGAAAGGGGAGGTCAAACGAGGGCCAATGGAGCTGGCCGCACAGAGGTGGTCGATGAGCCTGAGCTGTTTGGAATATACAAGGGAAGGGTTTCACGGATAATGGACTATGGCTGCTTTGTTCAACTGCAAGGAGTGAGAGAGAGAAAAGAGGGACTTGTACATGTGTATCATATTGCATCTCGCAGGGTTGCAAATGCCAAAGACGCCGTGGAGCGGGATCAGGAGGTCTGGGTAAAGGTGATCTCAATTGGTGAGAAGAAAATGAGCCTCTCCATGCGTGATGTCGACCAGAAGACTGGCCAAGATTTGCTTCCCATGAAAAAACCCAGCATTGAGGAGGAGAACCTGCGCACGAATCCATCCAGCTCCAGCCTGGCCCCTGTCACAAGGAAGGGTTTGTCAGGAATTACCATAGTTGAGGAAGATGAGAATGTCTCAGCCAGAAGGCCTATGAAGAGGATGAGCTCACCAGAGCGGTGGGAGGCTAAGCAATTGATTGCATCAGGGGTGCTGGATGTGCGGGACTATCCCATGTATGATGAGGATGGCGGTGGCATGTTGTATCAAGAAGAGGGTGGGGAAGAAGAGCTTGAGATTGAGCTCAATGAAGATGAACCCCCATTTCTCAGGGGCCAGACACGATATTCCATTGATGTATCCCCAGTCAAAATTGTGAAGAACCCTGATGGCTCCTTACAGCGAGCTGCCATGACTCAGTCAGCACTGGCAAAAGAGAGGAGGGAGCTGCGGGAACAGCAGCAGCGGACCATGCTGGATTCAATACCCAAGGATCTTAACAGACCATGGGAGGATCCCATGCCTGAGACTGGTGAGAGGCATTTGGCTCAGGAGCTTCGTGGAGTGGGGCTCTCGGCATATGACATGCCAGAGTGGAAGAAGGATGCATTTGGCAAGGCTCCCACATTTGGGCAACGCTCAAAACTTTCTATCCAGGAGCAGCGACAAAGTTTGCCTATTTACAAGCTAAAGAATGAGCTCATCAAGGCTGTAAATGACAACCAGGTGCTGGTGGTCATTGGAGAGACAGGCTCGGGGAAGACAACACAGATGACACAGTATTTGGCAGAAGCTGGATACACAACTAGGGGCAAAATAGGATGCACACAACCTCGGCGTGTGGCAGCAATGTCAGTGGCCAAAAGAGTTGCTGAGGAATTTGGCTGTCGTCTTGGTGAGGAGGTTGGTTATGCAATTCGGTTTGAGGACTGCACAGGACCCGAGACAGTGATCAAGTATATGACAGATGGAATGTTGCTCCGAGAGATTTTAGTTGATGAGCAGCTCGTTTCGTATTCTGTGATCATGCTAGATGAGGCTCATGAACGGACAATTCATACAGATGTGTTGTTTGGCCTTTTGAAGGGGCTTGTAAAGCGGAGGCCTGATCTAAGGCTCATTGTCACTTCAGCAACACTGAATGCAGAGAAGTTTTCTGGTTATTTCTTCAATTGCCCCATCTTCACTATCCCTGGACGGACTTTCCCAGTGGAGATTCTCTACACAAAGCAACCTGAGACTGATTATCTTGATGCTGCCCTCATTACTGTGATGCAGATCCATCTCACTGAGCCTGAGGGGGATATTCTGCTTTTCTTGACAGGGCAGGAGGAGATTGATACAGCCTGTCAGATTCTGTATGAGAGAATTAAGGGATTGGGTCCTAATGTGCCAGAGCTGATCATCTTGCCTGTCTACAGTGCTCTTCCAAGTGAGATGCAGACTCGTATTTTTGAGCCACCACCTCCTGGAACAAGAAAGGTGGTGGTGGCCACCAATATTGCAGAGGCATCACTTACGATTGATGGAATTTACTATGTTGTGGACCCTGGGTTTGCAAAGCAAAATGTATACAATCCAAAGCTTGGACTTGATTCCTTGGTCATCACTCCCATTTCACAAGCATCAGCACGCCAAAGAGCAGGTCGAGCAGGTAGAACTGGACCTGGCAAGTGTTATCGACTGTACACAGAGAGTGCATACCGCAATGAGATGCTGCCCACAACTGTGCCAGAAATCCAAAGAATAAACTTGGGATCTACAACGCTGCAAATGAAAGCTATGGGGATCAATGATCTCCTCTCCTTTGATTTTATGGACCCTCCTCCCCCACAGGCACTCATATCAGCTATGGAACAGCTGTACAGTCTTGGAGCACTAGACGAGGAGGGCCTTTTGACAAAATTGGGAAGAAAAATGGCCGAGTTTCCTTTGGAGCCACCTCAATCAAAGATGCTGCTGGCCAGTGTGGACTTGGGTTGCAGTGATGAAATTCTTACGATCATCTCTATGCTACAAGCCCAGAATATCTTCTATCGCCCACGGGAGAAACAAGCACAGGCAGACCAAAAGAAGGCGAAGTTCTTCCAAATTGAAGGTGATCACTTGACATTGTTGGCAGTGTATGAGGCTTGGAAGGCCAAAAACTTTTCAGGTCCATGGTGTTTTGAGAACTTTGTGCAGTCCCGGTCACTGAGGAGAGCGCAGGATGTGCGGAAGCAGCTGCTCACCGTCATGGACAGGTATTGAAGCAATACATTTGTGCACAGTTGTACTTCTGCTCTTGAATTATCAGTTCTTGTAACAAGGGGACTGCAATGTAATTCATAGTAATGTTTGAATATAGTTGCTCAGAGATATGTTCATGGTCCAGGATGAGCCAGCTACTACCCTCAAGTTAGAGTTTCTATGCCTTTGGCTTAGATGGTTGCTTGTACAGGGGCAGGCAAATTGAAATGGGGCTTTACCCTCACAAGCTATTGCAGCTTGAGTTACAATCCCATTGACTTGTTGAATGGATGTCATCATGTGAGAGGAGAGTTCACAATAAGCAGCACTGAAGTATCTTTTAATGCTTGTCCTAAAGTGTTTCAACTGATCTTACTAGCAGGCCTGGGGTGATAAGATACTGTCAACTCTTCTATTTGTCATAATGTGAGAGAAGTGGCATCAAGAGCTGAAACCTGGTAGTTGACAAAAGCATAGTCCTTATTTTACTGTTGCTGACTTGGATTGGGCCTGTTTGTGGATTCAGGTACAAGCTGGATGTGGTAAGTGCAGGCAAGAACTTCACACGCATACGCAAGGCAATAGCTGCTGGTTTCTTCTTCCATGCAGCACGCAAGGACCCACAAGAGGGTTACCGCACATTGGTGGAGAATCAACCAGTCTATATTCATCCTAGCAGTGCACTGTTCCAGCGGCAGCCCGACTGGGTCATCTATCATGAGTTAGTCATGACCACAAAGGAGTACATGCGTGAGGTTACCTTGATGGATCCTAAGTGGCTTGTTGAGTTGGCACCAAGGTTTTTCAAGGTTGCTGATCCCACAAAATTAAGCAAGAGGAAACGACAAGAGCGCATCGAACCCCTCTATGATCGTTACCATGAACCAAACTCGTGGCGTCTTAGCAAGCGGCGTGCTTAACAATATTTCACAATCTTCATGTACATCATCTGAGCTTTCCATTACAACCCTTGGTAGTCTTGGTCTGGTGAGGAAGTTGCACCAGAGGAGACTAGTGCTGAGTTTCACTCAGGGTCATGAACATAGCAGTTTTGCATCCTCTATAGAAGACAGTGGTTCTCACAAGGTTCTTGTTAATTTAGTTTGCTTGCTGCAGTCACTGTTCTTGCAGGTGGTGGAGTACCTACTTCTAGAGTGAGATTCCTATTCATATCTGACAGCATTTAAGGTGGAGACAAGATTTTAGTTTGTCATCTATACACCCTGAATTGTTTGACCCCTAAACCCTTCCTAATACTGCACCCTTGAAAAGGCATCTTTTTTCAAAGCACACAGTTCCAAAAGTCAAAATACAGCAAACATGAAAATTGTTTCTTTTCCACCTTTAGAGGCAGCTGCTGCCGGCACTGCCTGCTGCTCTTGCAGATGATTCCTCCTACAGGTGTAATGTGTGAAGAATCAGCTTTGCAAAACTGTTTTGTGGGACATCTGGCAGGTCAAAGTTGATGATGATGAGTTCAGCTGTTTCTAACAATATTGCTTGGCATTTTATTATTTAATCCCTGCTTTGAAAACGTTGTCAGCAGCACACAGCAGCAACTGTGATTTTCATTACAAGACATCCAACAGCTAAAAAGCTTCATGATTCATCATCATGCTGTACAATCACAGTATACAAAAGCTTCAAGAGTGTCAATCCTGCTGTACAATCCAAGTAAAGTATGTTTGAAAAAAGCAGGCTGGAAAGAGCTGGCTATTGATATTTAATAGAGGTATCAGTGGGGCTATTGAGCAACAGTTTCACCCAAACTGGAGATGGAATGAGAAGTCAGGATGAAAACAGTAGACATGAACAAAACAGGGGACCAATTAGTTTTCTCACCTAAATTCGGCCTCACAGGAGTTTCATCCCCCAGTTTTGGATTTGCTTGTCCTACGTATTCACTGCTGCTGATATCCTTCATACCCTTGTCAGAATGAGATCCAGCAAATCATGAAATGGTACAATTTTTCGCTCATTTTACACCGGCCCTCAAATTGGGGATGAAACAGGGATTAGAGGTTGGAACTCGGGCCCAAAGACAGAGTGACTTCGTGGATAACTTGATTATTGTGTCTTGTTCACATGTGTGCCTTTGTCTGTTTCTGGACACAAAAGTTAGATAAACTTGGATTTGATATGATTTTGTTTGTATCTAAGAAGCCAACTCCTTAAACTCTTTTTCCACTCTTTCTTTTATTGGGAGTCAACTCCATTTTCCATGGTGTGGCGCAAAAAGGCCAGTGGGCTCCTTAATCAGCCAACCAGATGGAGCCAACTGGTACAAAAGCTCATCAAGTGTGAATAAGGCTTTTTGAAAATCTAAAGACTCTATGACACGTTAATGCAACCCGTGAAAAAGCTGTCCAAGCATTGTTGTCGCCATTTGGCCCTCTTCCACGTCATAGGATAATGACCCAAATGAGGTAGTCGGAGTAGTTTCTGTGCACTTTCTTTCCTTTTCTTTTCCTTACTTCTTTTCCACACATTTTCAGAAAACCTTGTATGTCTTTTTGGCACGTACGGTTCAGATGTGACCAACGTGCCACTACTCATGCGCCTGGACACCTCCACGTGAGCATCGAGACCAGTGATTTTTTTGGGACAAAATTTGGGAATTTTTTGCACATTTTTTGGTTTTTCTATTGCACATTTCTCTAATTTTGCTAATTTTAGGGGAAAATCTCACCAGCTTCTTCATATCAAAAGATTGAAAGCGAAACCCTGATCCAAATTTCGAGCCAGATAAACATTGAGAAAAGGGCAAATAATATTAGAAGCAAAAAGAAGAAGATGGTTCTAGGTTTTTCCAATATAAACAAGGGGTGTGTCACACTGTGGCCTTGCCATTTACATTAAAATACCTTAAGGCAAAAGAAGAATTATGAAAACTCAACTATTTCACCCTGCAAAAACATAATCTAAAAGAAACCAAAATCCTTCAAGATATTATAACTCTATAACTAATCTCAAGTTTCAACACAAGCCAAAATATCATCTTTCAAAAATCCTTAAATAGAAATAAACCTATTACCTAGGGGCCAAAATCCCTCAAGCTACTATACTCTATAATTAATCTAAACACAATATCCTTGCCTCGGTATGCAAGACCAATAAACGGAAAATCAGACACATCCATAGGTAACACACAAAAGGAGAAAGAAAAAGAAACTAGCCGCTCATCACATAGTGGCTCTACCCCCTTCAACCTTCAAACCAGCAAGAATAGTTGAAAAACCAGCAAATGATCCATAAATTTCTCAAAAAATGAACTCAGAGTAACACCTGGTGAAGCTTCCTCAAATTTTGGGACCGAAAAAAAAAACTAGATTATATTGCCTTCAGTAAGTACCTTAGTCAGCCCTTCAGATTTGGCACTTTTTTTGCCGAATATTTAATTATATTATTCAAAACTCGACAAAGTCAAAGACTTTTAAATATATATTTGGTAAAGGTATTATTATTTCACAGTCATTTGACAGCCAAAGTATCTTATTTTGAAGTAAAATACATTAAAACACATTTTCAAGATTTTGACGATAAACCATTTTTGTACAGCAAACACAATAAACACATCAAAATAGAGTAAATGAAAAGTTATAATACCCCCAGTACCTTGTCAGCTTGTGTCTGTTGAATAATTATTTATTTTTAGAGTTTTCATTTTGATATTTTTGAATATTTTTGAAGATTCAGTATTTTTTCCTCACAA
>Ga0209208_10001220_pt1 | contig 35993 bp, 36 predicted proteins | sample S1TSphfallax_3_FD_187694 | JGI IMG/M metagenome (GOLD analysis project Ga0209208, IMG submission 187694) | Host-associated microbial communities from peat moss isolated from Minnesota, USA - S1T2_Fd - Sphagnum fallax MG (SPAdes) (version 2) | ecosystem: Host-associated > Plants > Peat moss >...
TTACTTTTGATTGACATCACTTCCATAACCACATCCTAGTTAGTAAAACATTCCTTACACCTTATCTCCTATTTCCTTCACAACTATCAGAACTAATGGACACATCTTACAATCACACATGTTACATTATAAGATGTTCACATACATACAATGTGAAGCATAAAATAAATATTCATTCATAGTAGTCCTAAACTTAGAAAAGATGAAGAAATTTTTTCTATTTTATTTTTATTGTCTATAATCAATTACAACTATTTTTAGCTATCCCTATTTATTGATAATTATTACAATCGGCTATTCACAACGTTCAGTAATCTAAGTTGGTTAGTAATTAGGTTTGATAAGGGAGGATTCGGTTCATTGTTATTTTCTATTATTCTATTGTTTAGTTATCTTTTGAATCTCTATAGTGTCGTAACCCCACTTTGGGCTAAGTGGGAGGATGAAATTCCCACTCCCAAAGTTGGGGATTTGGAGTCCTTCGGGACTCTCGAATGTTTAGAGTTCGACAGCAAAGGCCAAAACACCTTGCATTGGGGTGTTCTTGGTGTCATTGGAAAGGTCTTGAAGTGTAGATGTCCAAAATGCCCTTACATTGGTCATTTGGACATCTGTAGCCCAAGTTATGGGCAAAATAAGGGCCGGGAGTCAAACTGGCAGTTTGACTTCCGACCATTAAAAGTCGGGAATCGACTTATTCTCGACGTCCGAATCGATAGTGCAACATGGCGTTGGAAAGCTCTCAAAGAGAGCTACAACTTTGGTTTAGACCACGCCTTGATCAAACTTGGCAGTCTGGAGATATGAGCTCCCAATGTTCCGGGACTCCAACCCGGGACAGTTTTGGGACTCCAACTTGGGAGTCCCGGGAAAATGTGCCATTCGGATGTAGCTCATGCGAGGAGCTACAGAGAATATTATATGGGGGAAGGTGGTGGCTTCCCCCGAGTCCGAGCTGTGGTGGGTCAAGTGTGTCAAAGTGCCCGTGGCTTGTCCCAACACCCAAGGGTGTTCCCGAATGTCAATTAACCCTTTTGTGGTTGGTTTTAGATGCAGATTCAAGCTTGATAATCTAGTCCCTCTTCCTAGTCTAATCTCGGGACTTCTAGCACACCCCTCTACCCCTTTCTAGTGCTGGAAGTCGGGAGTGCCTCCAAGTTCCATATTTCCACAATTCAACACACTTGGACCCTCAAGTGGGTTCAACAAGGAACTTAGGAGCGCGTCATATATACAAAATTTGGTTAGTTTTTTTTCTTAACATTATTCCCTTTTACGATTGTAGTATCTATTTGTTCTTGATTGGATTAGTTATTGGTCTTCCTTTGAAGATGTTTGTTGAGGTGTCATAGTGATGGTATTCATCTTCAATTTTTTCTAAGTATGGTGAAATCTCTTTAGAAATTGTTGTGTCATTCATCAATTTTCAATAATGCCTTTTTGCTTATACTTGCAATGGGTGAGGAAGACATCACTAATATTATCACAAGGTGAGGCTCTTAGGTCTCAAATGCAATTACTTCAACAAATGACCCATGCAAAGAATAGTTGCATGTAATTTATAAGGATCTTTTCTAAGATGTTCTTAAACATATCCAAAATTAGGACTTGGGGTATGGTATTATATTGCCACCAAATTGATGCCATTATTTTTTTAAATTCTACCTTTATAGGTGAAGTTCTAGGCTCTAAACCATGAGTTTGTCCCACATGTGATTTTCATTCTTCACATGCACTTAAATTGCAAATTGGTATCTCTTCAATTCACACCATATTAAAGTTTAGTTTACCAAACTAAGTAATATAGTACTTATGATAGTATTTTTGATAAGTCGCTACCAATTTGCAAGAATAATGCATTGCATAGACTCCATAACAACTTGTGAGATATTTTAACCTTCTATAACCATGGGAGTCATTGATGTTGATATAACCACAAGTAATATTATAAGCCATGTATTCTTGATGCTTTAGATTGTCAAGTTTTCACAATAGCTTGAAATTTACCAACCTAATGAATGTTCCCAACATTGGAGGAAAGAATCCAAGTGCCAAACAAGTTTGAAGCCCATAAAACATGTAATATGCCTATAGATTGGGTATTAACAATTTAACAAACTATTAACTACATAATGTCTTTGCCCTAACACATTCAAGAATATTATTGCAAGTGTTATATTAAGTGAGATATGTAGGTCATTATTCCTTTCATCCTTATTTTTTCCTTTTTATTATTGTTAATATCTTTTAGAGAAATTTTATTTTTTACCTATGTGACAATATTGTGGGATACAATTTGGGAGTTTGAATGTAAAATATATTGGTTTATGGTCAGTCCAATAAGCTTCAACAATTCTTGACATGCGTTGTTGAGTGGGTGCATTTGTCCATATGCAATCAATATAGGATCCATAAATTGTTATAATTTCTTCAAATTGAAGTTCCATTGAATATTGGTCCATAAAACTTTGGAGTTCATTTTGTTGTGTTGAATTTTGATCAAAGATGTTAATATTGAAATCACCAATTATTATCATGGGATGAGAAATTGGCATTAGATCCAAAAACTTTTGAAAGTGAATTATGAACATAGACAAGGATAATGTTGAAGGTTTGTATATTGCTATTATATGAATAGCCTTTCTTGTATTTGCATTGAATGTTGTTGCAATATATTTAGCCCTTAAAGATGTCAAAGTTTCATGTGATGATAAGGTTGTGAAATTGTCATATATAATCATTGTACCATTTCGACCATTTACATTAATCATTGAATGTGTTCTTGTATCAATGTTCAAAGATGTTTTATTAAAGGTTAATGTGTTGAAATGTGTTTCATTGAAGCACAATATGTGAGCTATTTTGAAATTGTAATCCAAGAAAACATTAATTTTATGTAAAAAGACAATGATTTAGTATTGAGAAAATAAATTAGTACATATGAATCACAAAATGTATGTGGTTTGGGTACAAGTACATCTCATCGTGCAATGGTTTGCAATTAGAGCATCTCCATGGCAACACTTAGATCAATTTGAAAAAAAAATCATCTGCAAAGGTTGTTAAAGGTAAAAAAATTCCTTTTTCTTAACACAAAAAAATGTTGTATATGTCAAACCATGTTTATAAACATTAGTAAGATCAAATGTTAAATAATCAAATGTTAATCCTTGCGCTTGATGTATAGTGCGTGTTGTAACCAATTGAATGGGAAATTGTGTTCTTGTTATAATGTGTAAAGAATTTGAATCAATTTGAATATCTTTGGATATGGGTTCTATTTACGATGTATTTCATGTTCATACAAATGTGCATTCTTTATTCTTGTGAGTTGATCACATTTGGGATTATTAAATAATATCCATATAACTTCTTATGAATTGAATGTTTTAGTTAATCCTTGGAATATTCCATTCACACCATTTACAACACCAGCATGTGTTGCATAATTTCCAACACAAAGTTCAACCAACATATTTTTCTTTACTTGAACCTCTAAGTGGAATCATGTTGTGAAGTTTGCATCATTTTGTGATTGAAATGATTGAGAACATGTATCATGATGTCTATCTTGTGCACGCAATATGAATACATCCCTTTCACTTCAAAGGAAATCCGATTCATTATTTTTTGCTTTGTTTTAGTCATGTAAAATAAATATGGAAATTTTGGATCATTTGGTGGTGTATGAAAACATTAATTATTTATGGTATCCACATCTTATTATAATTGTGTAGCAATTCAAAATCAATTTAAAATGTTAACGAATTGTTCATCACTTTAGTGCATGACTTGCTTCAATTCATAACATTTAATTTTTTCCATCCAAAATTTGGAGCTAAATCATCAATGTTGTTTACATTAATTTTGAAAATTCTTGCATCACGAACTAGCAAAACTTGATAAAAGTCCCCAAAGATAATTACATCAAGATTTCCAAAAAAATTGGTGTGAATACGTTTGATTGATCTTAATGAAAGATCAATAAGTTTTAATATTTTTTTCCCTCTTAGTGAAAATTCATCTAGTACTATTAATTATAATTGGTCTTATTTCTTAACTAAATTATCTAATCATTCTAAACTTAATGACGGTAAATCTCTACAATTAAGTGGTATAGAAAGACCTAAATGAATTGTAGTTTTATCAATGTTAAATGTTGTTTTTCCAATATATGCCATGGGCAAAGCTTTCTTTTTTTAAGGGTTTGAATGAAGATGTCTATTATAAAAATGTATCAAAGCTTGAATTAAAAGCATTGATGTGAAAGTTTTACCTATACTAGCACTTGTAGTAATGAATAAATGAATTGGTTCATTTGGATTTTTATTTTTTTTGTACAAGACATCATCGAATATAAAACATTGTTCATTATTCATTTTTTGAAGTAATGAATGGAATTCATGGGTAGGCATAATTTGGTCTTGAACATCAATATTGGTTGAATCAGGATTAGTGGAAACACCTATACATGGGTTAATAATATATTCATTACAAATGTTATATGGTTCCACTTTAGTATAATTAATAATATTTTGTGAAGAAAACTCAATATTTGCATTAGAAAATTTATCCATCCATATTTTATTGTCATTTTTTGTTGCTAATTCAAAAGCTTATGATTTTTTTCCCCCCAATTTGTTGTGTATGCATATTATTATCAAAATTATACATAAATGTTTTTATGAATAAATTTATTTGTATTTAATGCATGTTATAGGCCACATTCCATGTGGAATGGTCACCTTTGAAAGTATGTTCATTATAATGCACATAAAAAATTATAAGAGATATTTCCTGTTTTTCCTATGATTTACAATGTCATAATTTGCAAAAACTTCAATGAGAGAAATGTTAGATAAATAGTTAGGTATTTTGATGTATTTATCAATGATTGACGGACACATAATATCTATAGAATCCAAAGGAAGTGTTTTTAACAATGCAACATTTTTTAATATAAATGCACATTCTTATAATGGGGATGTATTAATGAATTTAAATGTTCTATATGCATGGTAAAATGGTATAGACAACACAATATATGCAACTAGTTGTGTTGACATTTGTTGAACATTAAGAAAAACATTTTTCATCTTTTGAATGCGAGTATGTGTTTCAAATTTTTTTCAATACAACTAACAATTATATTTTGCAACTCTTTTGTCATCATTTTATTTATTTTTGTTAGATAACATGTGCAATAATTAGATGTAACATAAGGGTCAAGTATGAATTGAACATTTGTGTTTGCTTGCCAAAGATTCCCAACATGAATACCAAAAGGATTTGTTCATATGTCTTTATATAATCTTTGTAAAAAAATTGTTGGTTTTAAAAAATTTATTCATAATGCATTGATGTATGTCTTTTTATCTATAGAAAGCAATTTTAATAATGCGCTAAATGACATAGATGTTGTTTGTAGATCAATTTTATTAAGTTCTTCGAAAAATCTTTTGTTAATTTCACTTAAATGAACCCTTCTTGAAGGGGTTAAAGATTCCATTGGGAATGGTTCAAGAATTTTTGTTTTTCCCATAGGAGGCCATGGAAAATTAAATCAACAAATGGCTTGATTTTTCTTCCTACAAGTTTTTTTTGTGACGATGTGTTTGAACTTCAAATAGATTGGGTGCTAATTTATTATTATCACATGATATATATTTGTTGACAAAGTTTTCAATTGCATTGTTTGAATCCAAACCATAAATTGGTGCATTTGCAACACATAAAAATCCATGGTCATCTTGACTTCCATGACTTTGAAATTATGTAACAAAGAAAAATATAATAAATGCCCAAAAATGGAATTATCTTTCATATGCAATGTATGAAACAATCTCATATGATGATCATAATATTGTGCACATGTAATAGGATCACATCATATAAAATCTGCAACATGTTTGGGTTCTAATTTGTTAAAAGGAATGTTAAGTCCTAAGTTTTTACTATTTAAGTCATATAAAAATTTAAATAAAGGAAGCCATCTACTTTCAACACTAGTAAATGTAACAAAAAATGTTGGGCGAGTTAATTGTCAAATCATTGCAAATACATTTTTTCTTAATCGACTTAGATAATCAGGTGAAGTACGTAGTTCTGAAAGATCCATATATCCTAAATCAAAATATAAAATAACATCCAAATTTGGTTTATTTATGACATCATGTGTTTAAAATTGATGTCCAAGGAGTTTCTTTTTATGTATGTGCACCCAAGATGATGAAATATGAAATGAATCAATATTTAATAGCTTTAAAAAAAAAATGGTATATGTGTGATAAAATTATGATTTTCATGTAAGAGATTCCATTGAACAATTATTTGATAAGACATTTTTATTCCTTGGTTGTTATGAGGTTGTCCAAAAAACAATGTAGGAAAGTTCAATTTTTCACAATGGGGATCTTGGAAAAGGCCCAATGGTTTGAAATTTTAACCTAGTGCCACAGTTACAACATTTTCAAAATAATCATATATTTCTTCAAAAGATAATATGTTTTGCACCATTTTATCTATTAATATGTCTTTTTGGTCTTCTTCGAATTTATCTTCATTATCATGGTCACATGATTCATCATCATCTATGTCATAAAAAACATTAATATTGATTTGCATTGATAATGTGAATATATCATGCCAGCATGGATGAATTGTTATTCCAAAATTTTCATATAATGGTGTGTTGAAAAGATCATGTAATGCCAACATAATGAGGTCTGATGGAAATTACTTGTTAAATATGGTGATTTATATTCCATTTGTTTTTTTAATGATAGAACAATTATTATTTCATCATGAGGAAGATGAAGTAATATTGATTGGGTAGAATTGATATTGAATGGAACATTTATAATACTTCCTTTTATGTTATATTGTCCATAACCTTGGAGTTGCCAAATTTGAACAAATGTTAAACGAGGTGATATTAATTGTTCTTCTAACTCGTTTAGTTTTTTTATAGATTCTATGTCATTGTTTAATCCAATATTTGTAAGAACTAAAAGCTTTGGTGTTTTATTTTTATTAAAAAATAATAACAACTTTTACACAATAATGGATTTTTTTTCTTGAGGTGGAACATGTAAAGAATATTTTTGAATCATGGATTTTATTATTTTTCTTGTTTTTTTTAAAAGCACAATCAATGACAACACACACATGGATGAATGGGTGTATCCAATAATTGTTGACAATATTTATCACGATGAGGTGAAGGATTTTCCAATGTTGTCAAAATATTTTCATGTATTATATTTGAAGTCAATGTATTATGAACATTAATAGTTGAACATGGTTGTTCAATGTGCAATGGTTCTACATGGTTATTGCATGTCAATATGTGAAATTATGAATTTTCATGTGAATGTTGTTCAAGAGAATGTGTTTGTGGAATGTCATTAAGGCCAAGATTTGTATTTGTTGATGTTTCTATGTTGTTTAAACATGAGTTAATATTTTTTACGAGATTAATTTTTTTTTATGAAGGTGCCGTAAGTGAGAATATACTTGAATGAATCTTAATTCTAAGGTGCAATTGTTGATAAGAAATTTGTTTGCTATATCTTTTAAAGTGGAAGATGGAATAATCATTAAATTTAATAATTTTTCATTGTGCATGGGTCTCCAATGGAAATGTTTAGGTTTTTTAATCATGTTTTCATGTGATACTTCAAGTTTTTGTTTTTGTGGGTGCATATTATCATCAATTCCATACAAATTTAGAGATTGTTTTTGATACCATTGTTTGATGGACATTGTTGTTGGTTGGTTAATATGTTTTGTTTGTGATAACATGTTTTGGTCTATGTCCTATGAGACATTATAATAATTGATTAGTTCATAATGCCCATTTCTAGCATTTACCATGTCATCATGATAAAGTAATTGTAATGTAATTTATGAAATCATCACCCGCTTGAAAGCATATCACACAATTTTTTTGGACCAAACATGGATGGGCCTATGTAAATAATTTGCCAAACAAAATATGGCATGATTATCACCCCATAAACCTCCAAAATTGGCACTTATGCTCATTTTTTGAATATAGGTTTGTAAAGAATTTATACCATGACCTTCATACAATAAATAAACATTGAAATGAATATCAATTAATTCTTGAATTTGGGGGTTAATGGGTTATTGAAGGGATTGTGCAAAATGGGTCATGCATTGAGTTTGGAGTTGAAATGAAGCTTGGGAATAATGAAGTAAAAATGCTAAAAAATCAAACAAATAATCACCATGTATAAAAGGATACTTTTGAATTCGTTGAAGATGGTGACCATGAAACACAAGATCAATGTTCATTATGAGGTTAATAAAAGATAAAGGAAAATAAAAATATTATTGTGATTATGTGGCTTGATTAATGGGAAAAAAACTTTTTGTTTAACAAATAGTACAATGACAAACCCCAAATAAAGTTTTAAATTAGTGGCTAGAAAGGTATTTAAATGTTAATTAACTAATGTGTGACGCAAAACCAAGAAAAAGAAAAGGGAAGATGTTGAGGGGAAAAAGGAAAAGAGAAAAAAAAAACCTAGTTTAACTAAATAATCCTTGAGAAAAAAATTTAAAAATAAAGAGAAAAAGGGGCAATGGCCTACTACTAATTAATTTATACATTACCAAATGCACTATTCACCGAAATGCCATTAATTTGGAGACTTCAATTTCACAAAATACTTTTGAATTCTAATAATGGTATAATTTTTGGGTAAGATAATGGAATATTGACAAACACAAAAATTGGGGCAAAAAAAACCCCCCTAAACAATAAAGATAATATGGAGTGAAGTATATGGTGGTATGTTGGTATGTGGAATGTGGTATGTTGATGTTGATATGTTAGTATGGTGATAAGTATTGAAAATGTGGATGTTTTTGTCAATTTTTTCGTAAAAGTCAGAAATGAACTAAAAAATCAACATTAAGGAAAAAATATGGTCACATTGAAACTTTAAAGGTGTGGCCTTACAATATGTAATAAAGACCTATCTACATACAAAAATAATGAACTACATACAAAATACAAAATATCTTGATGAAAACAAAATCCCAAAAAAGTTCAAGCACAAGAAGAATCTCCAACAACTTCTCTAACAACCTCTACAACAACTTCTTGTGGTTGAAATTTCTCATTGTACCCAATAAGTTCTCCAATTGGACTAAAGTGGAAAGTACCAAAAACTTTCAAATCTCCAAGGAATTCGATCATAAACATTCTTTCACTTGAATACTTTACCATAGAATCCTTTCTTGGAGTTTGAACAAGGGAAACAACCAAGTAGTTTTGACATGGGAAATCCATGGTGGACCATCAACAACCTCAATTGTGGTATTGATGTGAATATCAAAAGCGCATGCTATAGCAACTTTACACAAATTGCAGAAATACAACTTGTTAAAGGGTTGTTGATAAATATCATTGAATTTGCATTTGGAGCAAACTCATTTATAAGGTAAAGCGGAGGGATTTGTGATTGTCAAACATCCATCAATTTAATAAATCAATCAAGTTGTTAAAAAGTTGAATATCTCCAATCAGATTAGATTAGATTAGAATGTAAAAAATATATAACGAATTAAAATAAATGACTTCTATCATATTAAAGTACAATGAAAAAGAATAAAATGAAACTAACTTTGTACGTTATGGCACAATCAAGTTTGATATGGAAATTGAATACCTCTTTCAATTTTTTTTGCAATGAAACTAATAACATTAAGACAATGATGGATGAAGCAATGGTGAGTAGACGCACATCATCCTTGTTGCTACAAGCAATATCTTTCACGATGCAAAATGTAGGTATTCCTTTTTAAAATACTTTTGCCAAATCATAGAATTCAACATGAAATGAAATAGCAAAACTCATCTACAACCAAACAAATGCACCATAAGTTCAAGTTGGAAGAAACCAAAAGCAATGGTTTTTAAAAATCTTGATTTTCAAAAACTTACAATTTGAATGTCCTTTGGATTGTTCCCATCAGCAACTAATAGTTCAAATTTGCTATCAATTTCATCACACACTCCAATAACAACAAAAAGAATGGTGGTTGTAGCAAAGGGTTGGAACACGCGGTGGGAAAAGCTATGAATGGTGTCTTTTGGCAAAAAATGCAACTTCACAAGACGATCAAATGCTAGAATGGTTGTCACTTTTATGGCTATGGAAAGTTCAATCCTCCAATTAGAATCTCCTTTGTCATAATCTATTTTGGCCTTCATAGAGAAGTTTTCTAAACATAAAAAACCAATTTTTTTTATGAATTCAGCATGTGTTTTGTTCAAACCTCCTTTGATGTTGACGATGATTGTGGTGGTACCCACAATAATAATGACATTTGCATGAAGATATGAAAAAACCATAGATTGGAAGGAAATGTAGATGAAATCGATGAGTTGCCATAAACATTAAAAAACAACATTCCGAATTGTATGATCAATGTCTTCCACTAGAAGAACTAGATGTTCATCTCTTTTTGCCATTTGGACCTTACCAAATCAAAATCTAATGATTTGAAAACAAGAACTTTACTTGAGCACAACAAGAGTAAAACATAGAGATGTGTTTGCAAAGAGACTAAATGAACCTTATTGAAAATCTATTATCTTTCAACGGGTCACAATTTCCAACCAAAAATCATTTAATGGTTGTAGATTGAAATACAACTCAATGAAAGAACCCTATGTAGCCACCCTATAAAACCCTATAAAACCATGGGCGGCCATAATCACAAAAAACCTTAAATGATGACCCTGACAAATAGAAAGGGGTAAAAATGAAAACCTATGAACTATAAAAGTGAAGAAATAAAACCCTTGGGAATGAAAAATTCTTTGAAATGACCCCTCATTGGAATGAAAAAAAAAAGTCATTTGAAGCAATCCCCGATTAGTGGCAAAAAAAAAAGTCACTTGAAGTGACCCCCCCTTGGTGGTGAGAAAAAAAAAGACTTGAAGTGGCCGCCCATTAGGGTGAAGTGACCCACCATTGGCAATGAAAAGAAAATGATTAGAGTTACCCCACTAGATGTGAAAAAAATTCACTTAACTAATTTCACTTCAAGGGGTTGTGAAAAAACAATTCACCTAAATGGACCTAGCTTGTTGTGAAATTTTCTTTCTCACATGAATCGACCCCATTGGCTAGAGAAAAAACAATTCACTTGATCTGACCCTCGCCTTAGTGTAAATTCATTTTGTGAACTTTGGGGGATTTTTTGTTTTTTTTTAAGTTTGAGGGTTTTCAATTTTCTTCTTGTCATTTTGGGGGTCCTCATTTTCTTTTTTTGGTGTGAAGGGCAGGGGGGTGCTTCGCTCTTGTGAATTTTGAAAATTTATGTTTTACTAGTTTGAAGTCTCAAAGTTTTCAATTTTTCTTCTTGTCATATTGTGGGTTTTTAAAAAAACATTGTGTGAAGTTTCGCAAGGGGGGAGAGGGGGTATTTGCCTTTTTGCTTATGAACATTAAAAGTTATTTATTTTCGTATTTTGAAGTTCCAAAGTCTTCAATTTTTTTTCTTGTCATTTTGGGGGTTTTTAATGTTTTTTTTGGTGTGAGGGGTGGGGGCTTTGCTCTTGTGGATTTTGAGAGTTTTTTGCTTTACTATTTTGGAATTCCGAAGTTTTCAATTTTTTTTCTTGTCATTTTGTGAGTCTTCACAAAAAATTGTGTGAAGTTTCATAAGGGGGGAGAAGGGGTATTTGCCTGTCTTCTTGTGAACTTTGAATTTTTTTTGTTTTTGTATTTTGAAGTTCCAGAATTTTTAATTTTCTTCTTGTCATTTTGGGGGTTTTCAAATTTCTTTGTGTGAAGATTCACAAGTGAGTAAATGGGGCATGTGCCTTTCTTCATGTGAACCTTAAAAAAAATTATTTTTGTATTTAAAAATTTCGGAATCTTCAATTTTCTTCTTGTCCTTTTGGGTCTTTAGTTTTTTTGTGTGAAGTTTCACAAGGGGGGAGATAGGGTATTTGCTTTTCTTCTCGAAAGTTCGAAGGTCTTTTGTTTCGGTATTTTGAAGTTGTGAAGTTTTCAATTTTTTACTTATCATTTTTGGGGTCTTCAATTTTTTTGTGTGAAGTTTTCACAAGTGAGGAAACGGGGTATGTGGCTTTCTTCATGTGAATTTTGAAAGTTTTCTATTTTTGTATTCTGAAATTCCAGAATCTTCAATTTTCTTCTTGTCATTTTCGAGGTTTCACATGGGGGGAAATAATGTTGGGGGTATTATTTTTAAATTTGGGGGTTTTTAAATTTGTTTTGATGGAGTTCAAGGATCTTCAGCTTTGGTCTTAAGAATTTTGGGGGCTTTTGTAAAAACATTTAGTGAACTTGAACTTGTTGTCCCATTTATTCCTACCCATGGCAATTTTCTAAGTTAAATTTGGGCACTAAAATTCTATTTTATACATTTTCCATAGAGTCAATGAAGGTATTTTTTTTCTTTTGGAAAACAAATGGGGTTTTGAGGTGGTTGGGATGAATAGATATCCAATGGTATTAGGTTATCAAAATATAATAATAATAAGATTAAAGTAAAGGATCCAAGTTGTGAATGTATGGGTTATTGAAATTTTGAAAGGAGAATAAATCAAATTTGGGAAATCTTTGAATTATTTCACAACCACCAATTATGATTTTTTTATATGTATCTATCTTTAATTTTAAAACTGTCCAACATTGGAAAAGCACTAATTCCCAAAATCGCTCTTACCTCCTCTTATCAAAAAGTCATACTCATATTTTTTTTTAATTTTGAAAATTGTTCATCACTATTTTACATTTTAATAGTTTATGCTTTGAATTGATGGGCTAGAACTTGAACAATGTGTCAGATAGACCAAATGAAATGTCCACCATTCCATAGTTTCCCCCCTTGAGGGTAGAGCCAATAAATATTCCAATTCTTTGAAAATATGTAGCATGTCACTTAAGATACAAGGCTTCAACCCCCCCTATCTTTACATTATAAAGAATTGGTGCCTTGGGTGCATTCTATTAACAAAAATTGATCATGGCATGTGTTTGATATAGGTCATGGATTGGCATATGTGGTTTAGTACCAACAACATTGTTAGATGCTAAAATACACTTTAAGCTCACTTTTGGACACACCTTGTAATTATCAAAAACCTTATTGTTTACCAAAAAGCCTCTTTGACCAAAAAATGATTATGTATTAAAAATCCTTTTATTACTAGAAGTTTAATGTTGAATAAATAAATATTTTAAAAATTGACAAATTAGTTACATGATTCAGTATACATATAAAATTTCTAGAAGTAGGACAAGATTTTCTACTAGTTTTCAAGAGATTTGAAGGCTTTTAACCGATTTTTGACAAGATCACCATTTGTGACCTTTAACTTTGATCTACTTAGGACCCCAAGGTGGATGCTTGGGGTTAAAATAGGGATTCATTATATGTTTATTTTTTAAAAGTGAAATAATTTCATTGCATTTTATTGTTTTCACCTTGGTGAAAGTTATTTCACCATAATATCACTATGTAGATATCATGTTTCATTACTAATTACCATAATTCACTATTATAATTTACTATAATAAATGGGTTTATTTTAATTTTTTTAAAAAATCTATGCTACTTTATGATATACCCTATATTATTTTAAGCTACTTTAGTTATTTTAGCTTAAATTTTATGTTATTATAGGCTATTATAAATTATTGTACCTTAAACTATTATATGTTATTTTACTTTAAGGTATCTTAATTAGTTTATTATAAGCTTTTAAGTTATTCTAAATTAAATTATTTAATTAATTTTAGGTTATACCTTAGGTTATTTTATTTTAAATTAATATATGTTCTTTCAAGTTATATTTTAAATTATTCAAAGTCATTCTACTTTATGTTATTATAAATTATTTTATCCTAAGTATAATAATTTAAAATAATCTAAAATAAAATATAATGACCTAAGGTAAAAATGACTTAGAATAAAAAATAATAAACTATGAAAAATAATTTTAAATACCCTACAATATAATAACTGCCAATAGCATATGATATTATAACATAAAATATCCAAAAATAATTTATAATACATTAATCATCAATAGTTATTGACACACCCCCAAGTTCCTTGTTAGACCCAAAGGGGGCCCAACTATGTCAAAGAGCGGAAGAAGATGGAACTTGGTGCTGCTCCCAGCTTCCAGCACTAAAAAGGGTGAGAGGGGCGTGCTGAAAGTTCCAGGATTAGACTAGGAAGAGGGAAAACTACTTAGTTACTCGGTCCTACACAAAACCAACCACAAGAGGGTTAGTTCACCTTCGGAAACACCTTTGGTGTTGGGACAAGCCACGGGCAGCACGGACTCACTTGATTCACTACAACCCGGACTCGGGGGAAGCCACCACCTTCCCCCATATAGTATTCTCTGCGTTACTCCGCTGCACCCGCATCCAAATGACTTTTATTCCCGGGACTCCCAAGGAGGAGTCCCGAAACTATCCCGGTTTGAACTCCCGGGACTTTGGGAACTCATAACTCCCGACGCAGACCTCTGATTGGGATGAGGTTTGAAGCAAACTTGTAGCTCTACTCAAGAGCTTTCAAACGGTGTGTCGCACTCCATCTGCACACACCGGGATCGTGTCGATTCCCGACTTTTTATGGTCGGGAGTCAAACTGTCAGTTTGACTCCCGACCCTTCTTTTGACCATAACTTGTGCTACATATGTGCAAATGGCTCATGCGAGGCCATTTTCGACATCTACATTTCAAGGCCTTTCCAATAGTATAAAGAACACCTCAAGGAGAGGTGTTTTGCCCTCTATTGTCGAGCTCTGAAATCGCGGGAGTCCCGGAGGACTCCAAATTCTCACTTTTGGGAGTGTGAGTCTCATCTTCACACTTGCCTCAAAGTGGGGTTGCGACAGTTGTAATATAACATACAATAACCAACAATAAAATAACCAACAATGGTTTACAACGGAATAACCACCAATATCCACAATAGAATATTCACCAATAGCCATTAATATAATATTTGTAAAAATAATCACTAATATCAATTAACAACCAACAGTATCCACCAATACAATAACTATCAATAACCACTAATATAATAACCATTAATAAACACCAATATCCACCAATAGAATATCCATCAATAACCATTAATAGAATAACCACCAATAGTCATTAATAGAATAACCACCAATATCCACCAATAGAATATCCATCAATAACCATTAATAGAATTGACACCAAAAGCTATTAATAGAATAACCACCAATATCCACCAATAGAATATCCATCAATAACCATTAATAGAATTGGCACCAATAGCCATTAATAGAATAACCACCAATAGCCATTGATAGAATAACCACCAATAGCCATTAATAAAATAGTCACCAATATCCACTAATAGCCATTAATAAAATAATCACCAATATTCATCAATAGCCATTAATAAAATAGCCACCAATATCCACCAATAGAATATCCATCAATAGCCATTAATAAAATAAACACCAATACAATAATCACTAATGGCCATTATAATAACCACCAATAATTATTAATAGAATAACCACTAATATGCATTAATAACCACCATTAAAATAACTACCAATAGCCATTAATAACCACCAATAGTTTTAATAACAGAATAACTAATAGCCATACATTAAAATTGTTTATGATTGCCAAAAATAATATAAGGTGAAATAATTTATAATAACCTAAAATTGCCAATAATAACATAAGGTGAAATAACTTTCGATAGTCAAAAACAACTTATAATAGTTACAAGTAGTTTAAATTAAAATAATTTACAATAGCTAAAAATAACATAGAATAACCCAAAAAAACTTACAATAGCCAAAAATAGCCTAAGGTGAAATATAACCAAAAGTAACTTAGAATAACCAAAAGTAGCGTAGGGTGAAATAGTTAAAAATAACCAAAAATAATTTTAAATAACCATAAATAGTCGTAAATAATGTAAGGTGAAATAATGTAAATTAATGAAAAGTAATCATATAATAATTAAAAATAACTTAACATATGTAGTATTATTATATTAACAAAAAAATTATCCATTTATTATAAAAATACATTTCAAAGAAATGGTCATTGAAATGTTATTGAATAATGATGTTCAATTTTTTTTTGTTCAAATGATTTTAAACTTTCAAAAGGAAATAAATGTAATTATGTACATTATTGAAATTTTTAAAATAGTAAACTCAAATCATTTCATTTGAACAAAATCTCAATAAGATATGAATTTTCAAAGTTTATGTTTTTGTAATGTTTAAAATGAAGTATTTCATAAATAGAATGTAATGTAATATATTACCACAACAAGTGGGGTGGCTTGATGGTAAAGATGTTTGCTTCCATTCTAAAGGTCAAGGGATCAAATCTCATGAATGATGTTGTGTGTGGTCAACAATGGTATGTTGATTGAATATTTTCCTATCAAATCACCTAGAATAGGTGCCTAGGGTTGATTATGTGGCCTACCTACCTAGGCTAAGTTTTGACATGTGTCAACAAATCATAGGTTTAAAAAACCATGAAATTATCAATAATATTATATATTAAATAATAAAAATTTAATTGATTGCCATGCTGGTTAGTTAATTAACTAGCAAGTGAATGGTTTGGTAAATTTGTATTTCACTTGAGAATAACCTTGTTTCATTAGGTAACGGTGAAACAATTCATTGTTCGTAGCAACTGGTCCCTATTCACTAGAAGGTTAAACAATTTCATTAGGTAAAAATGTCCAAATTCATTCGAAACCCAGAGTGAATTAAGACACATTTCTAGTAATGATATTTTTGAAATGATCTTTTCCATTAAGAAGTTGCACATTTTGCTTTTTAAGTTGTATTTTCTTTTGAAATTTAATTTTTCTCTAAAGTTGTATTTGACTAACATTGAGTGTTGGATTTTTAAAAAAAAATTGTTTCACATATTTTTATTTGAAAAGATAATAGTCTATTATAATTATCAATCGCAAAATTTTCTATTTTTAACTATTTGTCATTAAATAATTACAATGCATGTAATTCACCTTTTTTCCTATTTCCTTGATACACAAAACTGGAACTATCACTAGGTGGCCTTAACATTTGGCAACCAAACCACAAATATAGAATTAAGATTTTTGATTCAATGATTTTTATTTTGAAAGTTCTGGTAGGAGTTATTTGTTTTCACCAAAAAAATGGATTTTATTTTTAAAAATGATTTTGTAATTTCCGTGTTGTTTATTTTCAAACAAGCCACATAAAACTTCAAAACATTTCACAAAGTACCAAAGTCTTTTCATTCATTTGTAAGTTATTTTTTGCTATAATATGACAATATTGTTTACATGAAGAAGTAATTAGATGAAATGTTGCAAAAAAAAAAGGTGGACCTTATTATGGTCAAGGAGTGGAGTTATCAAAATTGGACGTAGAGGATGTTGTTATTATTCATAATGAAGAGTAGAGGAGTTGGAAACTATTACCAAATAATAAGAATCCAAAAATCAAAGTTATATTGGAAACCATCTAATGGAAAGGATTGTTGATACTATGCAAGTAAAAACTTTGTGGGCAACTATTTAAAACTTTATTATGAACCAAATGTTTTAGTACCATGAGACTATTTTACTTTATTATTCTTACTTGAAAGAATGAAAATTTTCAACTCTAGAGGTGATTGGAAAAACTACAATAATTTTTAAAGAAGTAAAAACTGTTAATTCGTGAACCTATGAGCAGGATGGAATATTTTTGAACATCTTTTGATGACATGGATGGAATATGTTACAAATATTCTTTTTCCAATTGGAGAAAATATTCTGCCATGTGTAAATGGATGAAAAATCTTGAAAGATGTTATTTTTTGGACAAGTTTGGACAACACAATTGGGTAGAAGAATAAGGTTTTTGTTGTAAATGATAAGTTTATATTTACCATATTGTATAAATTTGTACATGAGGTTCAAAAACATCTCGAAAAAGTGTTATTTCATGTTGAACAAGTTTGGACAACATAGCCGAGTAAATGAACAAGGTTTTTTGTTGTTAACTATGAATTTGTATCTTACCATATTGTATAAATTTGTACCTAAGGTTCACCATTGGGCAAAGTACCATGCAACTATTGATGAACTTTGTTTCATTCCATGTTCATTAGGCGGAATTGAAGAGGATAACCACTAGAAGGCCTTAAGTTTGAAAACATAATATATATTTTGGTTTGCACATCATGACACTAAAAAATTCAAACTACTTTAGTTAGTTATAGACTTCTACCTCTAGCCACCTAGTGTGAAATTCAACCTACTTTAAATTTAGCCAAAAAATGACTTCTACTAGTCAAGAATTAGAAAACTGAAAGTAACTAATTATTTAAGAAATCACCTCATTAGTTGACCACCTTTGTAATTTTAGTACGACTTGTTAATTTATGAATCTTATTTAAAGTTCCAAGTTAGATGATGAATGAACATTTCCATCAACCCACAAAACATCACATTTTGCAAAATGTAATATAGATGTTTACAATGCACCCACGTTCCATGGTTGCCCAATGAGCCCATCATCATTGACACAAAATTTATGCAAATGCATGTAAAGAAATTGCCAATCATAACCTCATATTTTTATGATTTTCAATTAAACTTGAAATGATATGATATATTCATCCATAATTGAGATTAGGAACGTTGGTGGGTAGCAAGATTTGTGCAACAAAATCATGTTTAGCCTCCCACGCATTTTGTTGTTGAATTGAGATTTTGAATATTGAAAGTCAATGAATATTCTTTTTGTTTTGAGTTTTTAGTTAAACATTTACATTTGTTTGTTTATTGAAAGGAACAAATGCATTGTCACCAAAGAGATTTATAGGGTGAGACCTTAGCTTTTCATAGAGGAGGAAACTAGATTTTTCCAATGTCATCACCTCATTTTGAGTGAGATCATTCCCTTTTTGCACATGCCATATAGAAGGCACAACAAGCCTACCAATTGCATACTTCTTCCTAGTGCCTCCAACACAATGATTGTGATCATCATAACAAAACTAGAACTTATGTAGTTCAATTGCCACACCTTTAGTAGCACTCCAATTACCAACATAACAAGGAACAAGAATCCCACGGTTTATTATCTTTGAAATGATTTTCATTTTCCAATATTACTTTGTGTCTTTTTGCAATTCCAAACATTGAGCATTTGACTCGAGGGGCCATCACTCAATGCACCAAACATTGTCACCACAAAGGTGTTCTAGCATCTCCTTCCCATTGTGAGTGAAAATTGAGAAGCACTCTTGCAAACAACTTGACTAACCCACATCTACATTGGGTGTAGAGTTGCACAAAGTGAATTCCACTATTGGACAAAAGAAATTAACACACTCATGCCTATGTAAATTGCCTATTAATCCTAGGGGTAGATCTTGCCTTCGTTTGGTGGATCCAAAAACCTCTTCACCTTCCAAGTGAGGTATTCTCAATGTATATGAAGAACCCGAAATAAATTTAATAACTACAATAGCCATTTGTAAAAGATCATTAGATTGGCTTGCCCTAAACAATTGTGCAATTCATCCCTATTTAGTTTAATCTCAAAGTGACCACCATGCTTAAAAAATTGTACAACACAGATTCTTCGAAATTTTTCACATAATCATCTAAGGTTGTGGCATACACATAGGCATTTTTTTCCCTAGATTGTTGGGGCCAAATGTTGTGGATTATTTCCATGAGGTTAAAAGTTGGCATGTCAACTTCCTCCAAGGATAATTTCTACATTCAAATTGATGAAATGGAAATAAAACCCCAACATAAAGGATTTTCAACAATCAAAAGTGTGATGCAAATAGATTTTACATTTAACATGAATGCTCCCCATTACCTCAGACAAAATGCCAAAAGCTCAACTAGTTGTTGAGTTTGTGAATTGCACCCTTGCCAATACCTTTGAAGGAGTACCACCAATAATGAATTGCAACATAACAAAGGTCAGCTTTTTCTAAGGATCTTGAGTTTTTACATTTGTAATAAATAGCTTTATGTTAATCTTGGAACTTAGCAGCAATGAGTTGCTTAGTGTGTTTATTTGGGTGAAAACATGGTAAAATGTACAATTCAATGTCCTTGGTAGTTTACTTATCAAGTTAATAAAAAGTAAGACTAAAATCCATCATAAAATTAGTAGAGATTCAATTTATTTACTTAAATGATTTAAAAAAAAACTTTTGCACTATTATGAATTAAAAAAAATTATTTCATTATAAAAGTAGGTTTCTAGTAGACTTTTTTGAATGTAAGTAACTTGCAAAGCTTACTTTTTGTAATGTAACATTTATTTCAAGTATGTGTCAAGTATATTCAATCAAAGAGAAAATTAAATTTTATTTATTTTCCTTTGTTTGAATATATAATGATCTTTATGTTATAACTTCACACAAATTTGTTTCATTAAATTTTTTAATGAAAAAGTTTTTTTGAACACCATATTGACCAATCAAAATTCAAAAATACTTGTATCTTTATGTTTTTAATTCCAAATTTTCTCAAATTTTGTATTCAAATTAATATAAACGCAATGGAAAACACTATGGTTTGAAAATGAAATTTAAATAATCTGAATTTACTTGTGTTTTTGTCAAAAAAATCTAATTTTTTACTTCATTTTAGTTCAAGGACATTTAATTGTATACTTTACCATGTTTTTAACCATTTAGCTATTAAATCCAACATTTTTATTATTACATATTTATAGTTTACAAGAGCTATACAAATTGACATAATAATCAAAATACAAATAACAAAATAATTAACCTAAGTTAGTTAAAACTTCGAATAATAATTTTATTATAGTTTAATAGATTAATATCTATGTATTTATTTAAAATAATTACTGAAATAATTACTAAATAGATCTGATAACAATATTATTAATTTTTTTTCAAAGTACTATTGTACTTATTAAGAACTAATTTTAATTTATTAAAAAATTTAGAAAAACATAATAGCTATAACAAGTGACATAATAATAATAATTAGCTAGCCTAAGCTAGTTAGAAATTACATTATTATTATTCTGAATAGTAATCAATTATGAAGTATTATTCCATTATAATAATTAATTATTATATTTATTAATTATCAATTAGTCAATGATTATAACCAATTACTGAAATATCATTTTCATGTTAAAATTTATTATTTTATAAAGTTATTGTAATTTTAAATAAATATTCTAACAAGTTATTATACAAATGATTATTTTCGAAGGAAAAATATGGTTATTAAAAATATAAAATATTATTGTACTAATTCATAAATAATTATAATGAATGAAGTAATAATATGAATAATAAGAATAAAATAGTTAACCTTGGCTACCAACTAGCTACAATAATAATTCAATTAATGTTAGTGTTATTGTTAAATATTTATATTTATTATTAATTATAATTTAAAAATTGGATGTTAAAAATTTCAATATTAGCCAATTACCAATTAGTTAAATTGGTTGATAGATCATTATAGCTAATAGATTTAGTATTATCTAGTAATAAATAATAATATAAATAATTCTCTAATTATATTATCATGTAATTAAGAATTATTGATGATTATTATTATAAATAATTAGTTAGTTAGATAGTTTATTAGTGAGTCATTTAATTTATTAATTAATTAATCAGCTAATTAGTTAGTCACTTACCTACTTAATTATATAATTTATAAAAATTGAAATGAATATACAAATATGAGATAAAAAATTTAATTGTAAATAATTTGCAATTAAATACATGTTTAGTCACAAATTACTTGCAACTAAAAAGTTTATCTCATATGTTTTGGCTTTCATTCTTATCTTGAAAAGTATATAAACAAGATGTTTTGTCTTACATTTTCATATTAAAAAACTTGGGTATATGGGATGAGCCAATCAAAAAGGTTTAAGCCAAAATAAAGTATAAATATTCATGTACTTACACTTAACTACCTGACTCCTTAACTTACCTACCTACCTACCTACCTACCTAAATAGGTATTTGGTTTAGGTAGGTAAGTAAGTCTTATGTAGATATGTGTTTAGCTTGGATGGGTAGGTAGGTAGGTAGGTATTTAATTCAACGTACATACATAAAAATTGATTTAAATTTATTTTGGACAAATTCAATTAATATGCAACATGGCAAATTTTTATTGCAACATGTGTCACAATCTAAAATCATCCAAACATAAAAAATTAAATCTATTAGATTATTTTAAATTTATAATAAATATATTTTAATTATTAAAAGTTGGGATATGTGGTAACACATAACTTGTTCCCATTGTTCACCCAAAAAGTCACATCCTAGTTGTAAGTGACAATACATATATGGTCAATCAAAGGATGAAGGTGTATTTCATTGATTTATTCTTTCAACCAAAATCCTTGTCATTTGTTACTATGTCACATGCAATTTGTCCAATGTGACCATTAAGATTCTAGCTACAAATGTTGCTTGCAACTAAAATTATTGACATGGATTGGTTGCAAAATGGCTATTTTCTACTTGTGCTTTAGGTTACTTTTGGTGATAACCTATTAGAGACTATTATAAATAGAGTACATTTGGTTTTTTTAAACCATTCCACCCTAGGTTATTTTCAACTATTATAGGCTATTCAAAATAGCCTAATATTGGCTATTTTAATTTTAAGCTACTTTTGATTATCCACATTTTTATTAGGGCATTGGCCAACATTAATTTAATATTGTGAGCAAAAATCCATATTGGGTTAACATATGTAAGATAAACCAATTAATGGCAATGAAACACCATTTTGGGTTGCAACAAAAGTAAGCACATATATATCAAAATTTTCAATTGCATAGCCCATTTGTTTAATAATTATAAATTGTTTCAAGTCAATTAGGTTCAAATATAACAAATTGAGTCCATTGCTTAATGATCCAATTCTATAATAATAGATTCAATGAACTATATATAGTGAAATAGGTTTACTACATATTGACTTAGTTCACCTATGGTGGATTAGGATTTGGGGCAAGGTAAAGTTATTTCATTATGAAGGTTCCATAGTGATTTAGGCTAGTGAATGGCACCCACATTTTGTACTAGTGAGTCTAGGGGGCAATGAGGCTCTCAAGCATGTGTTATACATGTATTTTTATCTCCTACCATTCTTTTATTATTGATTCCATGGGAAACATTGAGACCAAGTAGTAATTACCTTGCATTCTTATCTTGGAGTGAATCCCTTTCCATATAACCAATTTGAAACCCCTATATTTTTCAACTTGAATCCAATATTGTTTCATTTACTTTTGGTGTCAAAAGTAGAAAAAAAAACCTCGAATTTATGTAAAATACAAATTGAATGCTATAATTTTGTAAGTTGTCCATGCTCTTCTAGGTATTTTTGCCATGTGTTGTTAGCTTCAGGTGCCATTGACGAGCTCCTTAATCTCTTGGAAATCTGATGTAACCTTGATGGAAATTAAGATTTGCCATATGTTTTTTTCGCCCCCATGTCCAACTTGACCAAAGTGCCATTTTGGACAAATTGTTTTAGACCCAACCATTTTGACTAGGTTTTTTTTACTAAACCATCATGAGTATAATATAATTTGGGGAATGATTAAAAAATATATATTATTTAAAATTTTAATTTAAAATTAATATGAAAATATTAATTACTTACCCTACCCTACAGACCTACCTAATTAATAAACCTAATAACTTGGGCTTTGCATTGTTATGCACTACTAATGATGATTTTATTTCTTATTGTGTTCACATATGATTATTAATAATTCATCATTATTTATGTCAGTGTCAAACTTAATTATAATTGATATAAATATCATGGACATAAAAATGCGCGTGTTAATTTTCCTTTTCATACTCATATCCATGTTGGTGGGTAAGGAAAGGGATGAAATAGTTATTTAGATAAGATATAGTTATTAGGAAAGAAATGAGGTAGTTATATAAAAAAAAAGTTATTAAAAAAAAAAGAAGATAGTTAGGCTTGAAAATGAGGTAGGTATATTTGGAATTGTCTAGGGATGACCATATGAAAGGTTATGCAAAAGCAATAAACAGCCTACAAAAAATTATAGAAAACCACCCATATACCAACTCTATGAAATTTTTGTAACTGAAATTATTTGAAATAAATTAATTATTAAACATTGGTAATGCATAATCATATAGATTGTCCATGAAATCATTTTTGTCTCTTCTTGCTAATTACATTATTGTTATAAACCATATAGGCTACCAATAACTTAAAATTGTAGCAATTCTAAAGGTTTTTATCTTCCGTGCCTCTTTTAAAATTCTCCTACGACCCATATGGTCAAAAGCATGCAACTGAAATTGGGAGTTTTTGTTGTCAACCCAAACTTATGCCAATCCAACTGCTATAGATATGACTTCTTAGATAGGGCTAAATAATGAAAAATTTCAATCTCACTAAATATTTGAAAGAAAATGCAGATTAAACTGTAATGAATCCAACCCAAAATTTATTAACTGTTAATAGTTAATTTAAATGAGCAACAATATCATGTGTGAAATGAATTACAAGTCTTTGATTATGAGTTGCCAAATGCTTGTGATAATTCTAAAGCAATGGTCATGACAAGATTCATAATACAATTCTAGGGGTCAAATGTTTTTTTTGTAATTGGAATAGTGTCATGCTGATGTGACAATGGTGCAAAACAATGTCAAATGTGTCGCAAAAAAAAGGGATCGAAATGATCTACTGAAGAAAACATGAAAATAACAAACCCTTGAAAAATTTGCTCAAATGACATGAAAATCCTCTTCTATAACAATATTTATAAATTCTCACCTTCTTATTACTGTTACTATCAGAATTGTTTTTGGAAATTTCTGCTTATAATATTATTGGCATAAATATGAAAAAGTTCATATTTTAAATGGATAGATATAGATTTAAAGATTAAAAAAACCGGTTGTGAATTATGACAACGGGGTAAAATTAGATTGGTGTTGCTTCCAAAAGTTTTAATGGGACTTTATAATTAAAAGTAAATTGTATAGATTTCTCATCAACAGAATTCAGAAACACATAGGTTTGTTTGCTTGTCTAAATCTGCCTATAATTCCTACCTACCTCCATGACAAACCTATTGAACAAATGATAGCAGATGTGAAGAAGTAATGATGTTTTCCTGTTCAAGAGGGGTGGCGGACTTGTTGGCAATCTTGATTGGTGCGTGGTATGACATGCTTTGTGTTTTGCAGAAAACCATGGATACAATATGGTTAATGTTTTGGAGAAAACCATCAATACAACATGCTTTGTGTTCTGCAGAAAACCAATGTGAACTTTTAATGAGGCTACATTTATCCTCGTCTCCACCTTAAGGAATCTGTTGCAACCACTACCCCTCCATTTGCTCATCTAACAAGAAGGCAAAGAAGGGTCAGTTATGGTCAGGTCCAGTGAGGCTATTTTTTGTAACAATAGGTACTGCACAATTAGGCATATGTTAGGGTGGCATAGTATCAAACTAAGAAAGTTGATATGTCAAAGGTGGCAATGAAAAGTACTGTGTAAACCAAATATGAAACTGAGTTTGTACATGTATCTGTGTGTGTTTGTATGCCAACACAATTGAATAATTAAGCACAAATGAATTCTAACCAAGTAGATCTCCTAGGGGAAGGCTGAAGAATAACATCAATTGAGTAGTGGAAAGGTTGTTGCAAAGACTGCAAAGATAAAATCAGATTGGGTTCAAAATCCTTTGCTCATCAACTTTAGGACCTTTTTGCCTAGGAGTATAGAATCATGACTTAACAGTGTAACCTAAGATGCAGCATCTTCTTCTACAAGGTTGCAAGCTTGCATTGAATACAAAATAAAGCTCTTCAATGTGAATCCTTATTTTCACCAATGAGTAAGCAGTGTTGCTTCTTTGTTGGAAGTAATGGATGCAGTCAGCTACCAAATAAATGACACAGGACACAAAACACTCCACATCCCTGATCTGGGTATTAACCATGTGCTGTACTGACTGTCAACCAAAGTTGACAGACAGCTTAGAGAAAAAATCCAACAAGCAAACACATACAACAAGGATTCCAAAACAGAAAAGAATGAGATGATTGGTGGAAGACAAGATGTCTTCTGCAAACTACTGCAGATGTAAAATGTCATAAAAGTACACAGTTTCTTCCAAGTACAAGAAGAAGTGCTTATTGCAATTGAAAGGATAGGGTGGTGGTAGGTTTGTACAAGAAAGTAAGTGCTGATGCATGATCTGCTCTCACATGCCTCCTCTTCTTCTGATGGTTGTTTCCAAAAATCATCTCTCCTCTCATGGTGCTGAATTCCTTGGTCTTGTGCTTGACTTCCATTCGTGCTTGGAAGGCTTCCATCTTGACACAATTTCTAGTGAAGGGTGTGCCAACCTTCTTCAATATGCTTAAAGGCATTGTCATTGGCCTTTTCCTGACAATGGCCCTAAGCAAAATGTGAGAGCATGGGGGCAGGGATTGTGGCGGTGGTGCAAACCAGGAAACTGGGAGTGACGGGCTTGTTTAGGGCATCAGTCTTGTTTTCAGAGCCTTCTCCTACTACTGTTGTTCCTTTTTGTCTTCTTCGTCTTCATGCTACAGCTCTGCTTAGCGTCATTGTCATTGGCTTTTTCCTGACAATGACACTAAGCAAGGCCTGTGTCACATTCCTCCGATGAACCCCACTTCACAACTATCCATCTTTGTCATGATCATCTGTTGCTGCGTGCAGTAAGCTCTCTCCATAGCTAGGGCACAAAGGGGAAAAGAGTGATAGCATGACAAACATGGAACAATGGTGACAACCCAATGCCACCATCCCTGTTGTCTCTCTGTCGTTTCAACAGAAGCAGTAGTAGTCAAGGCTGCTGCAGCCACACTGGTATCCCTGTTTGATGATGATGCAGCAGATGATGACATATCAAGCTCCTCCTTGGGCAGACAATCAGCCTTTGGGTCGAAGAAAAACTGCATGCTCTGGTTGAAGCAAAACACAATCCATGCAGAGCTCGCATGGATTCATCCACTTGCTGAACAAGCTCTCGGGGATTGTGCTTTGCTTGTTTGCCTGTACCCACATGCAGATAGTAAAGTTCATGCATTTGCCACAAACAAACAAAAGGTTCATAGAGAGCAGCAGTTGCAGCAGCAGACATGAAAGGATTGTCTTCTTCAGAAACAACAGCAGTAATTACTGATGGGAAAGAGGGTGTCCCTTACCTTGAGATCCAAGAACTGTTCCCAACTGTTCCTGTTTTCAAAGTGTAGTGCTCAGTTGTGTTTTCATGTTGCTATACTCCTCTACTCTGACCTGAAAATACACAACCCCTCCCTATCATGATGTGGCAACACTGTAAAAGTTGAATTGAAAATTTCACCAATTGAAAATTCAACAAAAAGTTGGCCAATGTTGCAATTTTACTAGTAGTCCTTACTGATAGCAGTTTGAATCAAAGTGAGAGCCACAATGGTGTCTAAAGTATCACCTTGAATGAAGTTCAGCAAAATGACCTTTTCTCCCACACTTGAACAGAATGCTTGTAGATTCTCACCCTCACATTGTCATGTTCTGCTCTTTTTAGGACAGTAAAACACAATGGAGCTGGGTAGTAGACTTTACACACATCATCTAAGTCAAGCTTAGCCACACTATCTTGAATAGCATTCACAACCTCCCTCAAAGGTGTCGTGGTAGGATACTGTACTTCATCCCAACTGAACCTGCAGCCAACTGGACCTTCGGTTCCCCTTCAAGCACTGCTGGTGTAGATGCAAGCCAACAAGACCACTTCAAAGAGATGTTTATGTTCACCTATCTGCTCCTCCCATGTAACAGTTTTCCCATGGTGAGATATTTGGTACATATGCTGGACTAGCAGCTAAATTATTCAAGCGTGAACTTTCTTCCACCTTACAACCAGAACTTCATGTGGCACAAGAAGCTGGCTTCCGAGATCTAATGTCTCTCAGATCCATGCCAAGGACAATCCAAATGATTTAAGGTTTGTGAAGCCTTCTGCCTTATCCAGATTCTTCCGTGCCCATATACAGTTTAAGACAACCACAGACCTAAATCTGGAATATGAAACTGCAAAATACAAAGGACTTCACCAATCCATCTTCAACCATTACAACATGTAACAACGGGCAGTTCTAATCGTATCGGAACATGCGGACACCTCCTATGCCCCGCCAATGCCATGACAAACCTTGTTCACTGATCGAAATACGAATTACAATCTTCACACTTTCCGACATACTGGATACGTTCCGAGAACAGCACTTTCAGATCCGCAATGAAGCGGAACAACACATGGATCCCAGCAAGAAAAAAAAGGTCCTCAAAAAGGCGTCCTTGCGCATACTATGCTACCCTGATAGGTCATACGAGAAGCAACCAGCTGATATGATCCCGAGCGGAAGCAAAAGACGAGCTGATATCTAGAAACTCCGGTGTTCTTTGACATCGCGTACCTTGTTAGTAGCAATATCAAACGCAATGTTGGAGATGCCGCACTGCAAATTCTTCCATACGGAAGAAGACGATCCCTGCAGGGCAACGAAACTAAAATGTACTTGGAAACTGCCATCGCCTAGTGCCATCCTTCCCCTCGATCACTCTCCCCACCGCTCCTTCTATTCTTCTCTTTTCCATTCGTCCTCACTATCCGTCTCGTCGTTGCAAGAATCTGGGATGCATTTTGTAAGCGAGGAGGAGGAGGAAGGCAAATTCTGGCGCGTATTTTCCTTCCCACCGCCAAAAGAAGAAAAAGAAATAAACACAATCAACAACACATCCTGCAGAAATCTACAAAATAATCTCTTGCAGAAACATGTCTTCAAAAGCTCTCTGCAAAGAAGGGATGAAGAGAAAGAAAAAAATACAGAAGAGAGAAAGAGAGCAACAAAGGGATTCCAATCTATGCAGCTCTTCCTGATATAATTGCTAGTATGCGTCCAACATGCAGAGCATCAAAGTTCCCCAGTCCCACGACTTCACCTGCCAAATCACACCCAGCTGAAGCAAGCGGCTGGTGGAAGCTACTCCTCCTCCATCTCGCGCTGCTGCTGCTTGAATGCCCATCACCTCCACCGTCACTCATTGCGTCGCAACAGCAAAAAATGTGAAACTACAGAAAAAACCAAGCGACTTTCTATAATTTTTAAAAACAATTCCAATGCAGAATTCCACGTTATAACTGTCTAGTGTACGACGACTTATGAAACCTATAGCTGCTTTACTTAAAGTAGCTCCAATGAAAATTATCATAATTGGAATTAATGTCAAAAATAATTTATTTATTTATGTATTAAACCTTATCTCCTAGGCTTAAGTGGCTTAACTTAGGCTAAACCAAGTCACTTAGATTAGGTCAAACCCTCTAAGCTAAGCCAAGTAACCTAGGTTGGTGGTCTAGTAGGCTTTGCAACTTAAGTTATCTATTTAAGTCGTCTAAGTAACCTAAGTAGCTTAGATTACAAGTGTGGGGACATAAACTTTTCACCTTCACAGTGAGAAGTCAAGTCCTTGACCATTGCATCAACACCTCATAAAATGAATTTTTTAAACAACATAATATAATTAATTTCCATGATTTTTTAAAAAACATATTGTATTAAATGAACTTGATTTTTTTAACACTACTTACATAAATAGGTAAGTTAATTTAGCTAGGTAAGAGGTACCTATTAATAAACGTATGTACCTAAATAACATGTAGGTTATATTTTGTTAAATTTTATAAGTACATGCACTAGGTTTATGTTTATGCTTACATAATAAGTTACTTATGCATATATGTTATTTAGTAGGCTACATAGGGACTTATTAGCTTATTAATAGATTTAGCTTGTGCATATTAAGTAGGTAGCCTAGCCTATTAAGCAGGTCTAGGTGGCCTAATCTAGGTTAATTACATACTCAATAGGCCTAGGTAGCCTAGGTTAGGTTAGGTACCTACCTAGTAGGCCTAGGTGGTTTAGGTTAGGCTACTTATTTTGAAAGCTTAAGTGGCCTAAGTTAGGCTACATATATAGTTAGTAAGCCTAAGTGGTTTTGTTTATGTTATTTAACTTAGTAGCCTGAGGTGGCTTATGCCATGTAGCTATCGAATAGACTTTAATAGCTTAAGTTATGCTACCTACTTAGAGTAGGCCTATATGTGTGGCCTAGGTTAGTAGGCTACTTACATGGCTAATAGGTCTACCTAGTAAGCATAGGTCACTTAGGATACCTACTAGGTACAAACACAATAAAAGGAATAGGTGGCGTCAAAGGTTATAGTGTTTGGTAAGGATTGGGGTTTCTTTGCATTCACACGTGGCACATAGGTAAATGGAGTCATGTTCGAAAAACGAGATTCAAAATTTCAAAGTTTATCCTTAGCATGTGTAGACTTCCCATCTAGTGTAGTTAGGATGATGACAAAATTTCATTTTGTGCATCACCTATGTTTCATGTAGTCTAGATCTAGGTTGTCATAGGGTTCATGGTCTTCCATGCATTGCAAGCTCCCGACATTCAAGTGTTAGCTTGTGTTTCTTACTCATTGTTGAAGCTTTCAAGTGTTTGTCACTCATTTCAAAGTCTGGATGTTTACTTGAAGTGTCTGAATCACATTAAATGTCTCCAAGTATGCCCATTTCCTTTTCTGTTTGGTTGTTTTGCATGAAGCTTTTATAAGTCAAGGCTAAGATTTGATCTTTGGTTTAAATAAGGTTCATTTTCTTTCAATGAAATGCCTTGAAGAAATCCAATTCGGTTCATTCATTGAGCTCAAGGACTAGATCCGATCGAATTATATATTTACAAATTGTGATGACCTTCAATCCCACATTTCTCCTTTTGTAGTTGTTGGTTGGTTCATTCAAGCACGATGGTTATAACAATGTTTCACTTAAGGTATTAATTAGAAGCTTGCAGAGTCATTTTGTTTTAGAAACCTTGAGCTCGTAGCTCACCCCAAACCAACATCGAGATTCAAAGCATCTTCATCACCCCAAACACCTCAAGGTATGTGACCTCTTTTTCTGCTTTTGTCTAGTCTCTTTGTTTTAGTTTTTTGCAGGTTGATGTTAGAATTTAATTTCTAGGTTTTAAATTAAGGTTCTTGTTGTCAAAGTACACATATAAGAAAATCTTGTTGGCTTAGGTTTATAGTTCATTAAACAAGGTTTCTAGTCTTAAGTGTTCAAGAAAACATTGAATTCTATTGTTAATGGGAGTAAAATTGAAAGTTTTGTTGTAATGTTTTCTTTGTGAAAACAACAAATTATGAAGCTACCTTAAAGAAGCAAAACAAGAAGCGGTGTAGGGTTTAATGTGTCAATTGTCATAATGTAATCCTTTTTGTAGTTTGTTTGCAAGCCATGTCATTCACGTTAATTTAAGCTTGAAAAAGTTTTACACATAGGAAGCTACCCACTACATATTCTTTTGATTCCCTTGTTTCATGAAGTCAATTTGTAAGTTTATCTCTTAATAGCTTAAGAAAATTTTGGTCTACAAAAATTTTGAATTTAACTTTGTAAGGCCAAGGTTTTGTTCTAGAAAGCTTTAGCTATTTTTGTCTATAAGTTGATGGTAACAACATTAAGAACAACAACTAGCTTAAAGCCAACCCAACACCATGGAGGTTAGGTTTGCAAGGTTGGAGGCTTTAATCAAAAGCATGGCAACCCATGTGAAATTTATTAGATCTGGGCCAAGGAAGGCTAATGATCGAAAAGATGGCCAATCATATGGTTCAAATGTTAATTTAGGATTCTTTTGTGGAGTTAGTTTATCACAATTAGTGGCACCATATGAGACAATGTTACATATCTCAAAAGATTATGAATCATGTGTAATAGATAATGGAAACCATGTTATGGTTCCAAATCGTAGTGAGATGATTTCCACATCTGCATTAATGGCAAAGGCTAATGGGCAGGTGCTAGAACCATGAGGTGTTGATGAAAGATTGGATCCTTAGCATGGTGAAGCTTAACGCTAGGTGCGGCTCCCACAATCATTTGTGTTGACAAGCACCATTCCTAATCCCATGGGGGTGTCAACTCTTAGTGGAGTGTCAAGGAAGGCATTTAGTTCTATTCCTTGGTCCAAGGCACCCACAAGTTTGATCGGGTCGACCAAAGGAGTGTGTCAGGCACCACTATTTTTTGCTATGACATTGGTTATTTTAGGTATTCAACCAATAGCCATGTCTTGATTAGCGACCACATTATGTGAGGATGGTGGAACATCAGATGTGATGGTTAAGTCAAGGACACTTTTGTGCCTCTCGTAGTTCCCCATCCAATTTCTAATGCCAATCACATGGAGGTGTCCAAGGTTGAACCTAAATCTTGGCATGCAATTGTGGTTAAATTTCATGACCTTCTAGAACATGCAACCATTGATCAAATTAATGTTACTCTTAGGGTTGTGGTTGTGCATGATGAAGAAGGAATGTGTCAATTGAGGGGGGCATTGACATGATGATATTGACCCTTCAAGGTGTTGTTGAATTTCAGTGCTCAACCATTGATGTTGGGCAAAACTAATGTTGATGGTTTTGGATTGATCCAAGCTGATATTGACCCATGCCCATATCACACTTTGACATCCATGGGTAGAGAAAACACAAAGGTTAACCAAGTAAAAGATTGTGATCCAAGTTAATCCCAACAAAATAACATATTACACTACTATGCAAGCCCAAGCAGTGGTCATGCATGCTACATCTTATGATGTGTTGGTTGGAGGTGTGGTGTTGTACCCCCTAAAGGTTACCATTGATTTTTGGGAGGAAACCGCATACTATTATCTAGGTTGGTAAATAAGAGCTAGTCACAAGGTTTCATTGCTAGTGAAATTTATTGCGGGGTAAGTAGGAAAATCTAACAAGTCAACTATGTTGGTTGGATTTTCAAGCCTTCCACATGAACTTGAGTTGTTGGAGGGTAATGTCTGTGACCAGGATGCACCTCCAAATGGTGAATTAACGATGTCAAGGCTGCAAGGGATGTTAATCATTCTAATTTTTCCATTGGATCCTAGGCCACCATGGGGCACATTGGTTGAATTCCAAGCATCGGCCAATCATTACATTCATCAAGCTTGGCACATTCCACCATCACCAAGCCCACAATCACTTGTGAACCTTGGTAATAGGCCTTTAGGTATAAGCCCATTGGATACCAAGGCTATTCAATGGGATATTCCTAAGGATGGGATATACCTACTTGAGTTGTTTGGAGGTATTAAAGTTCTAAATTAGGTGTAGTTTTATAGTTAAACATCTTAATCCAAAGATACCATTATGTGGAAAAGTTTCCACAAGTTAAGCAAGCTTCCATACAACATGCCATGATGTTGCAACAAAGGTATCCCCACTTGTTACTAACATCAGCCATATAGGGTTATCAATGTTCCTTACCAAGCAACATCACATTGTTGGGGGCATCAAATTTGGCAAGGATTAACCAATTGATTTGGTCATTTTGGGATGGCGATGCCAAGGTCTTTCATAGGTGGGTATGAGTTAAAGACTTTCCAATCCTAAGTCAGGATTATTTTAAGAATTGATTTATGTTGTGCAACATTTACAATAAACACATATGCACCCATGTGCATATTTATTGGAAAATGTTCCACCATGGGGGGAGTTTAGGCTAATTATTTTGGCTAGATGGCAACAATTAAAGCTTGGATCAATGAAACAGTGCAAGTGGATGCTATTTTAATTCACTCATGAGCCCATCGGTTTTGATGGATGTGGATTAACTAGGACCACCAAAGGTGATTTAACAAGCATATGAACTCATTCCTAGGTCACCCACATATTTGGTGGATGACATATTGAATCCAAGACACCATTCATGCGCGATTCATCATGGTGACTAACCACCTTTAGTTCTAGTCAATAGGGTTGGCCTTCCACAAATAGTCCTACCAACATTTTTGAATTTTTTACAATCTCATGCATTTAGGAATGGTGGCCCATGAATGATTTGGGACTCCCATTCATCTAGTATGGAAAATCCCAATGTAGATGAAAAGGAACAGGCCATGGGGTTTTGCACTTGTACCACAACTATGCAAGGCATTTTTGAAGGAACTTGCAGGCAAATTTTGGGGCAATTACCTCACATGGATTTTCAATTTGGTCTTGGTAAAACAATTATGTTTTGACCAATCACACCCACCCACTCCACCCCACCTTTCACTCCTTACACCTTTTATTGGGTCAATTATGGAGGTGCAAGGGCGGGGGGGGTGATGTCATAACATGATAAATACATCCTTGTTAATTATGGGATAAGGGACATTAAGTGACATTTATGAGTGTGGAACAAGAAATTGGTGATGTGGGGGCACTAGGACATGATGGCACCTTTCCACATTTTGCATAGTAATCGTAGGCCATGCCTTCAACCTTAGGTGTTGGGGATGTTCTATCATCCCAACTTAAAGTACATGTGATACAAAAACATGGGATCCAAGAATTGACCTAGCAGTTACAAGAGGTGAGGTGCATAAAACAGAATGGATAATATGAGATTTCATTGGATGTTTTGTTTTCAGGGTGGAGGAATTAGGTCAATTATGGGGACAAGAGGTTTTAATCATATTGGAGGATGATGATCCAATTTTCAAACAACCTTACAGACTTAGTGAGGTGGAGAAAGCCTTGATTCAAGCTCAAACATCAGAATTGTTATATGTTAGTTTGGTGGAATTGTCTAGGGGTCAATATGTTTCAACAATAGTGATGTTAACCAAGAAAGACATTTTTGGCAATTGGATTAAATGTCACATGTGTGGGGATATTATTTGGTGAATAAATAGACCTATTTAAATAAATATGCCATGCCCCTACCAAATGAGATTTTTGACGACCTTGGTTAGGCCAAGGTTTTTAATGCCTTCGACTTGGAGTTTAGTTACCATCAATTGCCATTAAAGGAAGATGATAAGGTCAAGACAACAGTTTGGGAAATTAATCCCCATGGGAAGGATTAGTTGTACCAATGGAAGTTTTTAGCATTTGGCTTGAAGAATGCCCTTGCAAAATTTCAAAGGGTCATGGATCGAGTGTTAGCAAGTCTTGGTTTTGCCACAATTTCTACTTTGATGACATCATTGCTTTTAGCCTGACCCTAAGATATCATATGCGCCATTTGCAGGAGGTGTTCAGAAGACTTAAAGAACATAACTTTAAATTTCATCAAAGCAAGTGCCAATTCTTTCATACTCAAGTGAAGTACTTGGGTCACATGATTTATCTAGGTGGATTGGGGGTCCAGAAGGCCAAGGTTGAGGCCATTTCAAAAGTTCCCCAACCAATAGATGTTAATTGGTTATAAGGTTTTTTTGGGCTTATGTAATTATTACTAGAGGTTTGTGTTCAAAGCTTTAGTAGCATAACTAAACTTTTAACCTACACTAGTAGAAATTGGCCAAAATGTAACCATTCTATTTATGACTACATGCGATTATTAGTTATTTGCAACTACATTTGGACATTTTTGCAACTATTTCTTGTTTTGGTCATATTTGCAACTACATTACAATTAGTTTGCAACTATTTTGGTGTTCATCCTTCCATGTGAATAACGTTTAGTTTGGTTTTCATCCAAGCAGAACAATTTATATCCCATTAGTTGCAAATGTCACCAATTTAGTTGCAACCCTATGAATATACAAAGGTGTATTTAGTGAATTCTAAGGAATATAATTGGGTGTACTAATATTTATAAATGTATATTTTGAATGTATATGAACCACCATATTCCATGTGTATTCAAGTAATATTATTAACATAAATAGCCTCAATATAATGGTTACATTAATTGGTGTATATTTTGAGTATATTAAAATTTTATTTAAAATATTTACTAAATATATTATG
>Ga0209208_10001221_pt1 | contig 35984 bp, 29 predicted proteins | sample S1TSphfallax_3_FD_187694 | JGI IMG/M metagenome (GOLD analysis project Ga0209208, IMG submission 187694) | Host-associated microbial communities from peat moss isolated from Minnesota, USA - S1T2_Fd - Sphagnum fallax MG (SPAdes) (version 2) | ecosystem: Host-associated > Plants > Peat moss >...
TGCTTATGTGGCCACAAGGTCATTTACTAGTCACCAATGATACTTGGTGGTGTTTCAATAGTTATGGCGATGAGGTTAACACTTGTGTCTAGCGTAGAACAAAGTGTTGAATTCAACATTCTTTTGAACTATAGCTAAAGTTTAAAAGACCAATTAGTCACCACCTGATGGACTTTTAAACTCGGTCTATACTTTAAGACATTGCCTTGTGGCTTGTGGGGTTTTTTTATAACATCAAGGTAATTTGTTGAACCACCTGGTGGCCACTAGGTGAATTACAAATGTCGGGATAGATAAGGATGTTATGCATAGTCATGTTTATTGCGTATTAGAGAAAGTAGAGAAAGTAAAGAATTATTTGAATTGAAAAAAAAATTCAATTTGATAATGAAATAATATAATCTTCCATTGTAACATTTGGAATGGAACAAGCATTGAGAAATGGAATCGTATATGGTCATTAAGTAGGTATTTTGCTTAATTCAAATGTAAATAACTACCACAATTTTTCTTAGTATTAATGCAATCATATTCGTTAATTAATTAATGGTTGGGGACTTTATTGTTGGAAATAATGTTGATCTATGGGATACCATGCTTTAGGTGGAAAAAATGCAAATTAGTGCAAGAATCCCATGCTAGCTCCTATATATGAAGCATTTGGATTGGAATATTGTATTATCGTTTCACCATTGGTGGTGTTTGAATCCATGGTATAGAAAAGTCTATTTTGCCCAAGTCTAAGAGCAAAATATTATGGGGAATCATAAAACATCGATTGTTTTTGGCCTATAAAGGACATGTTTTTGAAGGTCGAAATAACATTGACATCACTAGATTTCATGGAATGGGGATGCATGGACTCAAGTCATATGGAAGGATTCAACAATTTGGGAACGAAGAGAGTTTCATCTCTTGTTTAGAGACATGCCCCAACATCCTCCATCTTGAACCAATCTTCACCAAATCTAACAAGGATAATGCAATTCCCAATAATGTTTCCCACAATAATGATGATAGCTTCGATGGCCATAATAGTGTTTTGGTGGCCGACTTGCATATTTTTGGAAAAAATGGTCATGATGACCACCCACATGTTCCTTCGTTGGGATGTTGCAGTTGTAGGGGAACTATTGCAACCCTAGCCTTGGGCCCATGACTAAAGCAAGGGCTTGCAAAGGTGCGAGCCAAGAATGAAGCATGGGAGTCACATTTCATGTTCCTGGGAATGTAGGAGAGTGTGAGGGAATGAACCCACAACTCCCAAGTGAGCTCCCACTTTGGGAATTGGAATCTTGATGAATTCTTGAATCTTCAGACGACGATTTTAGGGGTCAAAACTACCAATTTGACTCCCGACCACTAAAAGTTGGAATTGCCTTGATTTATTTTTGTGTAGGTGGCATGCCATATATCGTTGGAAAGCTCTCGACGAGGATACAACTTTGTTTCGAACCTCACATTAATCAGAGGTCTAAAAAAATTTTGGGCCTCCAAAGTCGTAAGAGTCTCAATTTCGGGAATTTTGGGACTCCCAACTTGGGAGTCCTAGGACAAAATGACATTTGAGTGTAGGCCCCATGACCAAGCATAAAGAATACTATAAGGGGGAAGGTGGTGGCTTCCCCCAAGATTAGGCCATGGTGAGTCTTGTGAGTTTGTGTTTGGCCGTCCATACACCAAAAGTGCTTCAATTATGTATTAACTAACTTGTTGTTTGGTTTGTGCAGGTCTGTGTGAATAATTGACCCACTTGTCATTCCCCGTAGTCCCCATCTCGGAGTTCTACCATGCCCTTCTACCTCTGAAGTGCTACAAGCCAAGAAGCGTACCTTAATTCCTTATCCTTCCGTTGTTTTCACCTTGGACTCATTGTTGAGTCTATCAAGGAGCTTGGGGGTACATCGAGAACGAAATGTGATGTTGTTGATGTCGAAGGTGCTTTTGTTGCTAAAGGTCAAGTAATTGCATGTGACCCAAGGGAGGTAGTGCTTAATGATGATTTAGGTGAAGATCATGTTGGAATTATCATCTTGTATTGCCCTTGTGACATATCAACAACCATGAGTATTTGGAGGTGGGCATTGTCACATACAATTCTTCATGGGCATTCTTTGAAAGCTCTCTTGAAATCATATGATGATAATAATATATTTGATGTAGATGTAGAGGGAACAATTTGTGTGAAGAAAAAAAAAAACCTTTCATAAGAGAAAAAGAAAGGCCTTGGATGTTGATGTTCTTATGTCAAGGATCAACAAATTGTTGTTTGAAGAATCCATTCAAACTATTGGAACTATTGTTTGTTGTTCCTTGAATTGTTGTCAATACTTTTTGTGCAAAAAAATTGCATTGATGAAAGAGGAGTTTAGGAAAATGTTATATGAAAATAAAAAAGTTTATGGTTTGGACATCCCACAACAATTGCACTTGAGAGTTGATGTCAAGAAATGAAAATTCATCATTATTTAAAATGTTGAGGTTTGTGAGTAATCTTTGTATAAAGTTGTGGGTTTGGTGCGATCAACATATATGTTCTACAAATGAGAAAGTCAAAGTGGCTATAAATTCCTACCACATGGAAACAAAAGGACAAAAAAATAACGATGTGCTGCTAAACACATGGTGTTGAATGTCAAAGCTCTCATAACAAAATGTGCAAATGTTATGCCCCATCAAATGAAAGGCATTGGGGATGGTTGGTAAGATGTTCGAATTGTGATTCTATAAACATGGAAAAATGTTCATGAACGAAGTGATGAAGTAGTCAATTTTACTTTATTGGCGTTGTGTTATCATATGAGTAATGTTATATTGTGGTTGTTTGAGAACCTCCGTTAGCTTGGCCCCATGATTTAATAAATATTGAGTAGCAGCATTAAGGTCTGAACCAAATTGAGTAACTACACAAGGTAATCATCAACCCTACTTATGCCAAAACCTCATTTATGTTCCCAAATTTAATCACCTTTAAATTTATATTAAAGGTTTTGGAAAAACAATCTTGGATTTCCATATATTCTAATTTTGTTAGGTCAATTTGATTGATAATGTTACATTGATTTTTTTGGATTGTAGATCAATAAGGAACTAGGAATTGGAAGAATCTTTCAATTTGTAATGAGCCAATTGAAGAAACATCACCTAAATATTGATGTGCAGAAATGTGGTTCCAACTTTGCCAAATGTACTATTTGTTAACCATTGAAGGATTTGATATTTAAAGTTGGCAAAAACAATGCATGTGCAAAGGAACATGAAATGAATTTACGAAAGCACAACATTCACCAAGAATCATGTAAACGGCTTTATCGCACTTGGAAAGTTGAATCAATTTAGTCCAAAGAGGAGTTTGTATCATCCACAACACGATGGACCACTCCAACTACTCTTGCCTAACTTGTGAAAAACAAAATGGTTTCCTGTTTGGGTTAGCTCCCCATTACTTTCATTGGTATGATTGCTCATGGTCATGGAGATGCCTTTTCTTAGTTCTCCAATGAGTTCTAGTTAAATGATCCAAATTTTATGATTGGGTCCTTGTTGCGGTTACTTCGAACCTTGGAGAAGGAGCTTGTTAATGAATCTAGGATTATCTTTGAGCATGAACCACAAAATGCATTCTTTTGAAGATTGATGCATGGAGGTTTTTATTGTTTGGTTGCATTGAAGGTGTCGGAGAATTTCATTAATGCTAAATCATTGCTTAAGAAGTTGTTTTTTCAAATGGACAATTGTGTGAAAGATAATAAAAATCGTCACTTGCTTGCATTCTTGTTTTTCCTAATTATAAGAAAAGTGTTTGAGGAAGTGCAATTAGGGTTTTTAGTAGTTGGCCACACCCATGAGAACATTGATGGCACTTTTGGATATCTTTCCAAAAAATTGGAGTAAGATAATTATGTATTGGCCGACTTAATAAAAGAGTTAATGGTTTCACAAGATCATCCCTTCATTCTTCAACTTATCAAAGAAATTTTGGATTTCAAGACTTGGGTCAAAGGATGTTTGAAGGATGGACCCAAAATCTTAGTTGGCCATACTAACATGCATTTGTTTCATTTTTTTGTTGATTCTATTGGGTGGCCTATTATGCAATACAACATGTCCCCTATTGATCCCCTTTGGAGTCTTAAGGATGGACCTCCCATCCAATTGTGGCAAGCAAATGACTCAAGTCATCCTAAGCTACCTTGAGTTCTTTCAAATCTTGTTCCTTTTCGCCTTATATGGGGGAATGATGCCACCAAGTCCATTAACAAGGAAGAATTTATTAATAATGGACTTTCTAAATATGTGGAGTTTTGGAAAATGGGGATGTACAAGGATGAAATCTACGCCATAAAGCTTGGTCCCTATGTGGTTTATTGGGAAAACATCCTTGAGTTGTTGTCAAATCCTTTGCCCATTCAAAATTCAACCCTCTTGGAAGGTTTTTGGCCTTTCAATAATTGGAGGTTTAATCACGTGCAAGGTGCCATTCCTCCCATTGTTGATGTTGATTTTAAAGACCCCATTATTACTCCATATTGTGGTCCTAAAAACATACGACCTCCCTTGAAAACATCTTCTTACATTCCATTTTGAAACTTGGGCCTTGGCAATTTCATTATGGTGAAGCTCGCAAATCTAGAATTATATCTAGTGTGGATGGGAAGGGTGGAAAGTGAGGTTGTGAAGCTTAAACACTCTGAAAATTTCAAACATTTTTCATGTTCAATGGTGGGTGCCTATGAAAAAAAGAACAAGGAATGATAGAAAATTGTGTCAAGATTATTGGGCGAGCAAATGGAAATGCAAATTGGCAAATGGAAACAATGAATTGACATTTCATTTGTTCTACTTTCATTTCTTACTAGAAGTAATGTCACAATCAATAGTGGATGAAAGCATGGTCAAGTAGACAAAAAAAGTTGTCACAAAACATTACAAGTAGACACAAAAGATTTTTTATGCATTGAAAGTAGAAGTGGGTGCAAATGGGATAACACAAGCCAAACCTGCTTGCTTTTTAATTGCTTTTGTGACTATTTTTTGAGAAATATTCCTAGAATACTCTCAAAATATTCTTGGAAAAATCTTCGAAAACATCTTAAATTTTAAAAAAATTGTCTTCATATTATTTTATTAAGGTTTAAGTTTAAAAATTTGACAAAAAATGTCATTTTCAAAAAAATTCAAATCCATTTACAAGTCTTTTACTATTTAAAAACAAACGTTATAGTGCATGAGTTCTTTTTAAATTTTTACTCATTGGATTAATTTCACATTACATGTTCCCATGATACATTAAAAATATAACTATATAAGCAAATCTTACAATTTCAACATCAAATTAAATTACAACTTTAAAACATGAAAAAATCAAGTAAGTGTTACATTTGGTATGGTACATATTATTATGATTGCACCAAAATATTATTTATTTATTCCATGATTAGTATGAAAATAATCTTTCACTTTAATATTAAAATTTTCAGAAATAAACATTTTCATATATATATATATATATAAATAAATTTTATAAAATTGCATTTGCTTGTAAGAAGTGTTCAATTTTACAAAATGGGTTGCAAGTAGATGAAATATTGAACTTTTTTTACTTTCAAGATAATGGAGCTTAAAAAAATGTATATATTATTAAATTATGTATGTTAAAATCATAATACATAAAACTTCGTGTAAAAGTAGGTTTGAACACCAAATTGACCCTATCACGTTCAAATCTACTTCTCACCTAAGTTATGATACCAAAGTTTTTCAAATTTTGTATTCAACTTACCATAAACTAAATGGAGGGCCATGTTTTTTCATATATCTACTTTAACAAGTTTCTAATCTACTTTCATGTGTTTATATCACAAATTTTATCATTTTTAAATTGCATTTTAAGCAAATTACTTTTTTTGTCTATTTGACCATGCTTGCACCCTAGCATCATAATGATTAGTGGTAATCATGCAATCAAGGCCAAACTAAACCTTGATGTAACTAATGAAACTATAGGAGTGTGATTATTATTTTGGTTTTTACTCATTTAATTTTTAAATGTAATTTGGTTATTTGTTAGTTGAAAAAAATAGTATTATTGTTATTGGAATTTGTTCATCTTTCCCTAGTATGTTGGCATTTCATATGAATATGGATCTATGTTGTGGATAGTAATCCAACTTATAAGACTCTTTCATTATTTTATTTTATTTCGTATATAATTATGATGTGGTGTCCACTACCCCGTTTAGTCTTCTCCTTTCACTAAATCCACATTGTGTTATTTCTTAATGTTTTAATAAATTGCAACCTTCCACCAAGTGGCCACCAGGTAATCCCATTGAATGTATGAAAATTGCTTTCAAATGTCTAGATTTTGAGGTTGCAAGTTTAAAACCTTATTGTGTTATCCTTTAATGTTTTGATGAATTGCAGCCTTCTACTAGGTGGCCATTACGTAATCCCATGAAATGTATGAAAATTACTTTCAAATGTTTAGATTTTGAGGTTGCAAATTTTAAGTCGTTAGTTTTATATTTTGTTTTGTTTTGCAAATTTTGAGTATTGATGATTATACCAACATTGTATATTGATGATTTTTTTGTTATATATGTGATTATATTGTGGTTGACATTAACATATACACCTCAAGTCCTTAAACTTACCCAAATGTAGCCCATAAGATTATTAGGAATTAAAAAATGACAAAATTTTTGCAAGTTTTATTCAAAATTGTGTAAATTTAGTGGTCACCATGTGGCCTTCCTTGCACTCACAATGTTAAGTCCAAAATTAACATTTTAGTTTGAAATTAATTAAATACATGTTGAAAATGGTTTAGGCGATATAATATAATATAGTTTACCAAAAACATTGTTACACTTGTCACTATTGATAAGTTTGATCCTAACCTAGTCCTAGTCAACATCAACAAGTTGAAGCCATATAGGTTCATTGAAGACATAACATTATAACCTGTATTAATTAAGCCTAGTGACTTGGTTATTAATGAACCCATTCAAATAGAAATACCTAAACCACTACTTGTTGAGAATGAAGATTTTGAACCTATAAACTTTGAACTAGTTAATAATAACTTGACACATGGTATTATTACTAGAGTTGATGTACATGTTCATTATCATGGCAATGTACTTGTTTGTAATGATCAAAATGACATATTTGTTGAAGAACCTATAAATGTCTACACACTAGAGGTTTATAACCTTAAAAGTCATGTTTTTTCGTAGCCATGTAGTTGTTATTAACTAGAAAAGGACATAAAACCATTGCACCCTTTGTTGCATGTCTCTTTGTTTTGATTTTTTTTAGCATCGTTGGAGTCCACGAGTGAAAGTGCCTTGGACAAGTTTAAAAGGGAAGCAAGGGAGAGAGAACTTGAAAGGAGAGCTGAAGCAACTAGGAGAGAACAAGTGGAAAGAGAAAGGGTATAACAAGTTCATATGATTGGAGGTATTTATATAGAGCCCCTAGCTTCACATGAACCCATAGTAGATGAAGTTATAGTTTTTGAGCAAGAAAAAAGAAGTAGGGATTTAGAAGAGGAATTAAAAACAACTTTCAACTTTCTTGGGCAAACCATTATTTTCATAGCAACACCAGAGCCACAACTCATTGTAATTTCAGATTTAAAGGAGGTTTAAATTATTCTTCAACTTGTTGTTGAGGAACAATCACCACGAGCTCTTGAATTGGACCTTTTGGTGGAAGAAGTTGAGTTGTAGTAACCTGTGGATAGAGATAGTGGAGAAAAGTTTCTCCAAGAACTTTTTGAAGAATAATTAAATCATAACATCAATCCTTGTGCTCACGATTAAGAACAAAAGCCATGATGAAAGAAAAAGGCAAAGCGTTTACAAAAGAGCAAGTTGAGAAACATGTTAAGAAGAAAACATCATTTAAAGTTAAAGAGACCTAGAAGATGTTGTGGTAGATGAAGATGGACTTGAACGAACTCAAATGGGCTAGACGAGATAGTTCGAAAGGCTTGTTCAACCTATAATGGATGGTGCCAAAAGAAGACTTGTTACTAGATTTTTTGCGAACTTGGGAAAAAACTATTAGGAATACGAAGAATAAGTGCTTACCAAAATAGGAAGTAGTGAATAGTTGTAAAAGTCTTGGAAATAATCAGCCTACTGAACTAAGGTAGTTTTCCAATTGATTAAAAGTAAGCACCTTACCAAAATTTAGTAGAGTACTATTTTGCAAGGCCCTATTGAGTTCAGATGTCATCACTATTACCTATTGAACTTATGGGTTTGTCAAAATGATGAAAACTTTAGTTATTTGAAGGTTTGAAGAGGTAGGAAGGGGAATGGAGATATAAGGGGCAAAAAGTAGTCTTTACCAACACACCTAGAAGGAAAGATGTTCTTGTATTCAAACTTGATAATGGGTCCAAGCATGATCAGGGTACCCAAAAGGACCGTCTCATTTTATATTTATTGGACCCCTTCACTTAAACATGTTGTTGAAACTTAATGACACAATCATATTGAAAGTTTGATTTTATTCATAAATAAATACATTACAAAGGTACTATTATATGCATAGAATGTCAAATTTGAACAAGTTTAAGGATTCCTACCAAGTCCTTGAAAAAAATCCAAGACTTTATCACATGAGAAAAAAATGATTCAAGGATTCATAAGGAGTGTCTAATAACTTTTTTTGGCCCAAGATTTTTACCACAAACACCTTATGTGTTAATGTGTATAAAATGTATGAATGTGATAAGAACCAAATGCCCTATTGAAATGTAAAAAGTTTCTAAAAGTCAAATTTCAAGGAATTTTGGGCCATTGATAGAACATGGCCCACATTGGATAAATTTTATTATTCTCATTTTCATAAGTGAAAAAAATAGATATTTTAAAAGTGTACATAAAATTTGGAACAAAATTATTTCATTTGACATGAGAAAAAAGGGTGAAATGTAAAATGTGTCATGGGAAAAGTGAAGTAAAAGGTGAATTTGGGAGTTTTAGCAGTGAGTCCTTATGTTTCAAAGGGGGTACATTGATCACGCTTGGACTTTAATGCACATTACAACTAATTCCTTGGTTGATGATGTCTCTTTATGCATGTTTCCATTCTTACATTGATGTTGTATAGCGGATTGAAGCTTTACAATTTGTCTTAACTACTCAGGTATGTGGTACTACACATAATATGGTAGACAAAAACTTAACAAGAATGTTGAACTTATTTTTTATCAAAAGCATCGTTAACATTTGGCAACCATGCTAGGGATATATGGTGTTAAATTTGGAATAACATAAGTTCATAATGGAACATGTATAAATGTATTTTGTAAATGTAGGATTTTGAATTGTGTATATTTTAAACAAATGGATACGATTAAATATGGGGTTAAATGTTATTTAAATTTAGGAGCCTTCCATGTTAATCAACTTGGTAGAACATTAAGAGATATGTTGTTGGAGGGTGCCAACTATGTCCAAGATTTTTCTAAGTTATTTTCTGAAATTGAACAATACCATGCAAGAGAGATGTGTTTAAAAGAATATTTTATTCGTAGACTTGAATAATGGTATGGAAACATGATAAGAAGGTATAGTCTTATTTTTTGGGAAAAACTTATATTACCCATAAATGAGGCAAAACAATTGCTCAAAGATCATTGTAGGGCAAAAATACAATAGGGTGTTGCAATTTCGACAAATCTCTTTTCAAAGTCCTTTTCTAATCTAGTTGAAAATTGGTTTAAAATATGAATATTTAGATGATATTAAATTTTTTTTTCCATTTCCAATTTCAAATCATGATGCTATAAGACATATCAAAAGCATATCAAAAGAAATTATTTTAAATGCTTAAAAAATATTTTTAAATAATTATAGTTTTTGGTATTTTAAAAAAGTCCATAACACAATAAATTAAATTCACATTCCATTCATTTAATGGATATTTAGTTTTTTAAACATAATTCATCCAATGTCTCAAAATTTCAAACACATAAGATTAACACATTGTAAAATAAAAGTCCATATCCATGAATTTTGCAAGTGTGACAAAAAATGTGGGCAAAATTCAAAAGTTCATTACTTACTGGCTATCCATGATTTTGATTTGATTTTTTCATTTTTGAAAGGTTGATTACGATAGTTTTAGATAAGTGAGTCCCTTTTAAAAATTATTTCAATGGATCTTATTTTATTTATTTTCTTATATTTAAGGAATACATGAAACACTACCATTGTGACATCCATATAAGGTCGTCGTAGTGTGTAAACACCCTATATGTATGGGGGCACACTTAAGGCATATTTATATACCCCAAGATCATATCCAAAAAAAGGTGATTATAATGAATTTATTGATGGGTTTAAATTGTTACTAATAGGTATCTGGGAATTAATTTTACAAAAATTACATGGAAAAACAACTATATGGTCATTATAAAATTATATTCTATACATTGATAGTGAAAAATAATATAAATATAGAAAATGGCTACCAATAATAATTTGTGTTCTTATCTTAACAAGAGTGGACAAAGTGACAATGACTAATCATGTTATGAGTATGAGGGATAAAAAAGAAGATTTAAGACCAAATATTAATGCATTAATGAAATGCTAGATACCTTTTGCTTTGTTAAAATTATGATGTAAATGGATTAAGGAATTTGTAACATATAGTTGTGGAAATGAATCATATTACTTTAAAGAATTATTCATTGAAGAAAAAAAAATACCGCTATTATTACTATAAATGACTAAAGAAACATTTGTAGAAGTATATGAAGTTGATTTAAAATTTTGTTATTTGCAAATTTCTAATTCACTAAAATTTTTAATAGTTGTTTTTCCATGTGGATTTAAGGATTTTTATGGGATATATTGGCTTAGGAAAGAAGGGGTAACTCACTTTAAAATGATTATAAAAAAACAGAATACATAATTCTGTACTTTAATTTCTTCACTTACTATGAGCAAGGTATGGAAAAATCAAAATTCGTAGTAAATAATTATAATAATGTTTATCAAGGTTGGCATGAGCAATGGTGACCAATGTCAACGATCACCTAGGGAGAGGAAAAACTAAAAGAGGTCATTATCGTAGACATGGCATAGGAAAGATTATGTCAATTGAATAATTTTGGATGGTTTATAGTAGAATATCTTTATACATTTCAGAAAATACTAAAAGAAGAAACATGGGTAAGTTTTATGGAAATTTTTTGGGAATTACCACAAAATGTTCAAGCATTAATCATAGGAAAATTACATGGGAATATGAAAACATGGTGCATTCAACATAAATCATTGATTATGGACACACTTGAATTAGCAAAATATAGATGATGGCTCCCTATTTTAATCTATTTACTCATATTGCTATGAATTGAAAATGTTATTAAACTATTAGATTGTAGAAAATTTGACAAAATGAACATCAACATTTTAATTGGAAAATGGATGCCATGTGATGCATTATGGGTACTTGGAAAAAAGAAGGGGGAATTTTATTTAAAAAGAAAGGAAACTGAAAAGTATTATTTAGAAGAATACAACAAAACTATGCTAATACCTACTTTACTTATTCCACCTTTAATAGAAAGGGTATACATTCATGGAAACCCACATGTGATAGACAAGAAGAAAAGTTGAAAGCAAGCTAATATAGAACGGAATTTAAAAAGAGAAATGAGGGAAGATTTTAGGAATGTTGAATTCTAGGTTAAGCATTGTGATACTTATAGTCAATGGAGAGAGTTAGGCATTTTGGGTAATAAGACAAAAGATTAGCTCCAAGAATTCTTACTTTAGGAAACATTTATACTTGTTGCACAAACAAAAATTGAAGGAATGTAGTCCATTACAAGTGACATTGATGTGCAATCCACAACATCAACTACACCTAAAGAACACGACGAAGTTGAAACATTGCCATGACAAGAGGGAAAAGCTCAATCTTGGCCAAAAACTTTCATACCTAAATATAAGCTTATTGAAATAGGAACACAATCCTTGTAGTTAATACAAGAGTTTCTCATTCCAACCAAATATCTATGAACAAATTTATTCAATATTAAAAGTCAAAGAAGAATAAATTCCACATAAAAATAGTAATGCAACACTGAAAAAAATCAATACAGTAAGAAATCCATTGTTTGAAGTAGTTGAAAAACAACCATTACAATTAGAAAGACCAACATTTGTTGCGCAACAAACCAAATTTTTCCCAATTCACAGCAATTGTCATACCTATGCCCCCAACAATGGCAATAATGGCAACAAACATATTGCGAATACCATTGCCCAAGTTCCATGATGGTGATGATATGGTAACCCATATTGGAAGATTGGCCAAAGTATGTGTAATGAATGGTGAGGATATTGATGCACATAAATTACAATATTTTCCTAAAACATAACAAGGAAAAAATGCGAGTTGGTTTACTTGTTATGAAATGGCAATCCTTGTTGCAACCTCAGGAGGGGTTCAATGTGCATTTATTTCAAGATTCAATGATGTGTGCAAGACAAGTTGCAATAGCTATAAAAGAAGTGAAGCAATGGAAATATGAAACAATGGAAGATTATTACGACAAATTTTTACAATTATGTGTTATACCACAACAACAAAATGATGTATATTTGAGAGAAACCTTCGGGGAAGGATTAAAGAAGAAGTTAAAACAAGCCATTACTGGTATGTGTGAGGCAACAATCACGTAGCTAATTTGGCAAGGGAAATTGAAGAAGAGATGTCTACCACATGCAACAATAGATAATTTCAACCATTGCTAGATAATGAAGAATTGCTGATGATGAGCAAAAGAAGGAAAGAAGGAAAAATCGCAAGGAGTGAAATGACGAATATTGACGAGGTATGTTTTGTTAAAATGCTATAATGAAGATCATTTGACCAAAGAATGTAAACTTCTATAGACAATTTGCAACATTTGTCAAAGACAAAGGCATGAAGCTCATGATTGTCCATTGAAGGTGTTAGGAGGGTAGTATGTCAAAAAGGATATATCGATCAATGTAGTACAACTTGAAGCACTAGTTGAACAAGTCAAGTAAAAACAATTTTTTTGGTAATTAGATTATAATCTTAGCTATGACAACCAAAGAAGGGAGAGCAAAGGATGGCAAGATAATTGACAAGGAAGAAATCAAGGATGGCAAAATAATCGAAGGTATCGACAAGATTGAGATGGCCAGCTACTCGAAATGGGTTTAATCGAAATAATTATAGCCAAAATAATTACAATTGAAATAATGGAAATTAGCAAGGAGGGGATATGAAATGTTTTTGTTGCCAAAACAAAGGAGATTAGAAGTTTAACTGTCCACTATGGAAGGAACATTTAGAAAATGAAAATGAAAATGAAAATGAAAATTCTCAGCCGAAGGTCAAAGTCAATGTTGTTATTGTGGTACAATGTATACACATTATACTAACGTTTGTAACCACTTAAAGTCAACAATTGAAGGAACTTGAGGAAGAAAATATCATCAACAAAAATAGTCCCACAAAAGGGAGAAGGATGAAGTGGGATTGGGAGAAGGCAATACATCAAGAATTGGTAGGTGAAATACAATGAATACAAGTTGAGATGGATGTTCCATCACAATAATATCTAGATATTTCAAAGGATATTAAAAAAAATCAGTTGATATCAAAGAAAAACCAAAAGAAAGATTAGGAAGCTTTACCCTACCATGAGGAAAGCAAAGAAAAGGAATCATGTAATGATACATGAATAAAAACAACCAAGGCTAATGAATAGCTATTTGGCACTAAGGAAAGCTCAAGTATTCCTAAAAGGAAGTTTGAAGGATTGTTGGATGATCAAATTTTTAATATGAAGATGGAAGTTAAATTGGGGCAATTGATCAAAATTTGCACCGAATTATGAAAACCGTTAATAAAGATTTTTTTGAGGATGCAAGAAGAACATGTTCTAGATGTTTGCAAAGTTGGTACACACCACAAGAATGATTTTGATGAAGTTATGCTTGTTGTACAAATATCCATTGAGAACTGTGAAATCATGGATGCTTTATTGGATGCTAGCTTTGGAGTAAACATTATTTTTGAACATATATAGAGGAAATTAAGCTTGAAAAAACTTTAGTCAACACCATTCATGGTAAAAATGGTAGATCAAAGAAAGGTACAACTAGTAGGTTGATATGAAAGCTCAAAATTAAATTAGTAGGGTGTACATTAAAAAATTTGGTTATAGTATTGCAGATGGAAGATACTCTAGAGGCTTATTCGATGCTTTTAGGGAGACCATGGCTAAAGCAAGCTAAAACTCATCATGATTGCGGTAATAACACTTTAACAATCATTGTTGATACCAAAATAATGACATGAGTACAAAGAAATAGGTGATGGTACATCCTTCCCAAAGACCTTGAAATCTAGATGATACTTATGATTAGGAAAGAGGATTGACGGATGGAAACAAGGAACGTTTATACCATGTTGTACCAAAGTTGTTGGAGAAGTAAGTTCAAAAAAATTAAAATTCCCTACCCAAAGTATATGTGGAAATGGCACCACTTGAAGATAATATTAATTATCCTTTCTAGTATTATTAACATGAACATAGAGAATCATTAATACTTGATGAATATGTAGATATTATGATTAGAAACAAACAAATTATAGGATGGACGCTTATTGTTGATGAATAATTAAGCAAATTAAATTTGGGCATTAGGGAAGAACCTTGCATAGTCCTTGTAAACGTTGCCCTACCTAAATAGTTCTAAACGAAAGTTAAAACATTGTTGACAAAGTTCAAGGATGTATTTGCATGGAGTTATAAATAATTAAAAGGGATTCTTAAATTAATTTTTGGACACAAAATTGAATTGACTCCTAACGCATGCCCAATTAACCAACAGCCCTATTGAATGAATCCTAATTATGCTCAAAAAGTAAAAGAAGATCTTGATAAATTATTGGATTCACGATTTATTTTTCCTATTGAAACTACACAATGGTTATCATTACTTGTAATTGTACCAAAGAAAAATAACAAATTACGCATTTGCGTGGACTACCAAAAATTGAATTCACAAACAAAGAAAGATACATTTCCATTACTTTTTTTGGGTTCAATATTGGATACAATTGCTAAACACAAGATGTATTCCTTTATGGGTGGGTAAAATGGTTACAATCAAGTGAAAATGGTAGAAGAAGATAAAGAAAAAACGTCATTTATTTTTTAATGGGGAGCATATGCCTATAATATTATGCGATTTGGATTGTGCAACATTCCAACTACTTTTCAAATAGTACTCACTCAACTTTTACAAAGTTTTTTTAACGATTTCATGCATGTATTTTTTAATGAGTTTAGTGTTTATAAATAGAAGGAAGAACATTTGAATCATTTCAAGAAATGTATGACTCAATGTAAAAATAATGGTATCAATCTCAATCCAAAAAAATGTGTATTTTGTGTCAACTTTGGAATACTACTAGGACACATAGTTTGTGAAGATGGACTACTAATAGATCCTAGGAAAATAAACATCATCACAAATATGCCTACTCCAATGAGTGTGACATAATTAAAAAGATTTTTAGGGGTAACAAGTTTCTATTAACAATATTTCAAGAACTTTGCCATTAAGCAACCCCAATGTGCAAACTTTTGAAAAAGGACATACATTATTGGTGGGATGAGGCTTGAGAACAATTCTTCCAATGGATGAAAACATCCTTGACTACATTACCAATACTCATTGTTCCTAATTGGACAAAAGAATTCCATGTTTACACAAATGCATCGAACTATGCTATTGGAATAATGTTAGCTCAAAACCTTAATGATACCATTGATAAACCAATTTATTATGCCAACCAACTGATGACTGGGGTTGAGATGAATTACTCAACCACAAAGAAGGAAGCTCTTGCAATGATTTATGTTATTAAGAAATTCCATCATTGTTTGTTGGGAAATAACTTCACATTTTTTGTGGATCATTAAGCCTTGATCTACTTAGTTAATAAACCAACTGTAATTGGACCGATAACATGATGGCTATTATTATTATTATAAAAATTCAACATCAAAGTAATTTATAAATTGGGAAAGGTGCACTTTGTACTAGACCAATTATCTCAAGGAAATGGTTAGGTAGAATGAACCAATAAGATGTTAAAACAAATATTAACAAAGTTGGTAAATGCTAACCGAAATGAATGGATGTAATGCTACCTATCACATTATGGGCCTATCAAACCACATGCAAGGTTTCCACACAACATACACCATACAAAGTAGTATATGGGTTGATGCCATTACTACCTACCGAATTTATAGTCCCAACCAACCAAACATTTGCTAAGAAAGATGGTAGTTGGATGAATGCATTATTAGTTCGAATGGAAGATTTAGTTTTGCTTGATGAAAAACAAATTACAGTATGAAAAAATATTGATTATGTTCAGATATTTAGAAAGCTTCAAAGAAATGATGAGAAACATTTGAAGATATTTGAAGATGGGGATTTAGTGTTGTGGCTTTGAAAGGATCTAAAAATTAAGGAAGGGAAATTCCTTTTTCCCTGGACTGACCTATTTTCAATAAAGAAAGCTTTCACTAATAACACTATCCAATTAAACACATCAAGTAATGAAGATGTAACATTGGTCAATGTCAATAAATTAAAAGCCTACTTAAATCCAATCATTACGATTGTTGTAATAACAATAATCACCCAAGATGAAAATAGAATCTTGCCAAATCAAATACCAAGAAGAATAATTGGTAGAAGGAGGCATTTTTATAAACGTTTCAAGTTCAATGAACATAGAGGTGAAGCACAACACAATAAGAATTATGACAACAAAATTATTATAGCACTACCCAAAAAGTGGATTAGGGATCACAAATAATAGAAAAGTGACACGACTATTCATTATGACATGATAGTCAAACCAATTTTGAGGACATGAATAATTCCACCTAATAAACCTTTATGGTTGCTAGTTTTGTATTTAACTCATCAAGAAAAGAACTACTTATGGACATTATAACAACTTTGATATCGTGGAAAGTTATTATTAAAAGAAAAGAATTATTTGAATGAGTGGAACGAGCATGTAGCAGAAGCCAAGTTGGATGTTTTCCATATCAATTATTTTGCGAAGCAAAAAAGACATCGAGTGGAAGAATAAGGAATTTTTGCAACAATGATTGGAAGAGAAGGAAGGGATAGCGGTGTGAAAAGTGGAAGAGAACAACTAGTGTATACAATGTCTTTAAAAAAGCTTTGGTTATCTTTAGATTTAGAGCTAAAGTGAGAGACAAAGCAAGAGATGCCTAGTAGTTCAAATCTTGAGCATAATATTTATTTTTCTCACTTTCATTTAAGTGTTGTAGATTGCTAGGAGAAGTTGAAACATATTGAGAGAACCTTGTAGCTTATAGACTTTCAAGTGTTTACTATTGTAAAAAGAGATTACATTAACGAATAATTGGAGCATATTTTTTTGAAGGTCTGGAGATATTGGCACGCGAAGCAAAATGAAAAACTTGCATAAAAAACAACAAAAGAGGAAGTAGGAGTTGAAGAGTTGAGATGTCATTTAGGTCTCAACTATTTTTTTATAGGTGTGATCAAGCAACTAGTACACCCACCCATTGTGACAACGATTCTTGTGTTGTGGAACAAAGAGTTCAATTATTACAAGAAGTAACCCTTGGAATCAGCAATGGTGAAGCACAAACTTGAAGATGGGTTGTCTTTTGGAGTTAAAAGGATGAAGTCTAAGATGAAAGACATAGATGTGGAGATTCAACCCATGTTGTTGGCTCAAATTCATTTCCCAGCATGCATGTATATCACAATGTGGATAGCTAAAAAGGAAGAACATGCTTAGATGATCAAAGCAAAGCTTGATGATTTTTGTCGACTTGATTGGAACATAGTCAACCTCCTCGTCATCAAAGAAATTATTTGTGGCTTCTAAGTTTCCAATGTATGAAACATTCTGCATGGGAAGCATATTTTTATGGACTTTCTTGCCATCAGCAAAATTTTGAAGTTGCTAGTGAAAGGAATTGCGATACGTGCAAAAAATGGTTGGAGTATTTTGAAGGGGGGAAATATCAAGCAAGATTTAGGGTATATTCTTGCAAAGGTGCGCACTTTTGGGATGCAAATGCAAATAATAGCATTAGCAAAGGTTGCAACGTTGCAACAAGGTAAACGTTATATTTCAAGAATCTGATTGTCTATAGTAAGCACCATTGAAAGACATATAGTCAATTAGGTTGAATGGTTTAAAATACATTTTGCATAAGGAGATGATCGCAATCCAGAGGAAGGTAGGAAAAGTAGGGAATAATTTGATTGGACTTGCTTTTACTCTTGTGGCAAAACACTATACTACATTAAAGTACATAGAGGAAGTTGAAAAGGAGTCAATCGCACATCTTCAATGCCCAAAGAAAACAAGGAAGAGGACACTTTGAGTACCATTGATTCCATTAATAGGTGTTAACTTGGTTATAGTGTCATCACAAGTGGAAATTCTACTTGTGGAAAAGGAGTGTGTGTGGGAGCAAGCAATACCATTGACATAAGCAGTACATGAGGGTGGTATTCCTCAAAATGATGTGCAGGAAGACCAATAGATGTAGGAGATGGTTACATTTCAACCTAATTTGCAAGACCAACAATCCACTAAGGAAACACATGATACCTTTTTAGTGGATGCATTTCATGAGGAGGCTGTTGCAAAAGCAAACAAAATCAGAACCAAGGATGTTAAATCATATTCAGCATGTGACTTAAATAAAGTCCAACTGAAATTGGAAGCAATCCTTGTGACGCAATTGGCATCGATAGACATAATCACTAATGGCCAGGCAGATGAAGTAGCCTAACAGGACTTGAGACGCATGCTTGTTGAGTATGAAGCACCAAGGTTTATTTGTGAAGGTGGAATAGACCATACCCAAAAAAATCCGATAGTTTTCCTTGGAGTTGGAGCATTTGCAGGGCACAATACTATATGAGTGAAAGTGTGCCAAGCACCGTATTGATCCCCTTGAGTATGAAGCCCATAAATAGGAATGGAAAAAAATAATGCATGTCTTGTGTATGCTCAAAGATAATTAGATCAAGAACTCCATGAGACTCAACAAAAGTAAAAAAAATCCAAGTGGAGGAGAGGGAAGGGAAACTTTGAAGGTTTTATAGTGAAACTTTGCGATTGTAGATATTACATTCACCCAAGTGGTGGAAGAGATGAAAAATGTAGTAGTTTGACATGAAGAAGTGTTGACCACATCACTTGCAAAGCATACAGAGGAAATGGAGTCGATGATGAGGTGCTTGAAGAAAATAGAATAGATATTCTTTGAAATGTAGACTGAAAAGGAAACTTGCATTGCCAAGTGTCTAAGTTTTGAGGTAGAAGTATAGTTGTTTAAAGAACAAAAGTAAAACACCATGTGAATTAACAAAATGCTTGCAAAGATTCTTTTGGAGAAATAAAAGGTTTAGAGGAACAAATTTAACTTATAGGTGCCAGAGAGAAGGAAATAGCTGAACAAAAGGAAGCAAAGGTTAAACATGATGCTGAAACGACTAAATGGAAGGCATTAGTAATGAAGGAGTCAGTTAAGGCTCTTTGATCAATTGTTTGAAAATCAAGGTGAGGAACTCTTAGCAGTTCTTATAGAAGCCCAATTGTCGATGGTGTAGTTGTATTACCAAAAGGAACAAGACATGGTAATGGAGCTTAATGTAGCACACGTGAGTCTTAGGGAATGAGAAGAATCTAAGGGCACAAAGATAAAGGAAGAGGAGGAAGATCAAGATGTTGTGTGTGAAATTTTGGTTATTAAGTTTGTCGAACAAACTAGAAGGAGGGAGTAGGTGGAGGGTGGCAGGAGTGGGGAGAAAAACCACAACAATTAATAGTGTGGGGAAGGATTAGATTTCAGAACAACCACTTAAGGATTCTCCACTATGACAACATTTTCCCATTTGTAATGAACAAATGAAAATGATTCCTTCAACATTTGGATGTTGAAGTTGTTGCGTTAAAACCTTGTAGTTTGAGTGACATATTGTATATTTTGAAGGAGTTGGAGTATACCCTATTGATTATTTTTCATCCTAAGGGGTATTATTTCATTTATTGCTTGTAGACATGTCTTTTGGTAGGATTCACTCCACCTATGCTCAATGTTCGAATCTTCATTGGGGATTTTGAACATATGTGGAAGATATAGGATAGGGAGTTTTGTGAGTACTTGGCATATAATATTATCTATGACTATAACATTTTAAACAATATTCGTGGTTATGGTGTGCTAAAACATCTCATAGGTTGTTTGGGTGCATATGCATTGTGGTATTACCACAAATTGGAGGTTGTGTACAATAAATATTACCTAAAGCATACCATGACAGTTAGCCATACGCCCATTTTTGTCATGGCCAGAAGGGATCCTATACTAAACATGATTGAGAAAAAAAATGCATTAAAGGTTAATTCTGATGATGATATCAATGATTTCTTAACCCTAACCACAACTCTTGATCCAAGATTTTAGATCCATGCAAGGAATAAACCTATTTAGAAAATTGATAACCTTTTGTTTACATTAAAGTCCTAAGGGGGGGGATAATGTTAGGAATATGAAAATCAACACTTACTGAAATAGGAAGTAGTGAATAGTTGTAGAAGTTTTGGAAATTGATGCACCCCCAAACTCCTTGGAAACAATGGAAGGTATTGAGGTACGTTCCTTCGCTTGTAACATTTTAGGAGTAAGAGGGGTGTGCTAGAGCTTTAGGATGGGGATTAGGATGAGTGACAAGTGAATCAATTATTAACATTGACATGCACAAACCAAACAATAAGTTGGTTAGTGCATAGTTGGAACACTTTTGGTGCACGGACAAGCCACATGCATACACGAACTCACAAAACTCACCATGGCCCAGACTTGGGGGAAGCCATCACCTTCCCCCTTATATTATTCTATGTGATTTATCATGGAGGCTACACCCGAATGTCATTTTTCTCTAGGTGATTTTAAACTTTTAGTGGTTGGGAGTCAAATTGACACTTTGACTTTTGACCTTTCTTTCGGCCATAACTTGTGTTATACGTATTTAAATGGATAATGTGACCCCATTTTAGACATTTATGTTTTACGAAATTTTTAATGGTATTAGAAAATCTTCAATCCAATGAGTTTTGAACCTTCTAAATGTTCTTTGAAGATTTGGGAGTCAATTGGGACTTTAATTCCCAAAGTGGGAGTTCATTTGGGAGTGTGTGGGTTCATTCCTTCACATTCTCCCACATTCTTGAGTTGCACTCCTGGGTCACACCTTTCCATGCCCTTACCTTGGTTGTGAACCCAAGGTTAGGGTCATGACATAAATAGTCCTCTTGTAATCAGGTAGTTAGTCTACCAAACTAAGGTAGTTGTCTAGTTGAATTAAGGTTAACACCCTACTAAAATTCGGTAGGGGATTATTTAGCAGGGCCTTATCGAGTTTGGCTATCATCATTATTACTTGTCAAACTTATGGGTTTGCCAAAACAACGAAGGTTATTTGAAGGTTTGAAAAGGTAAGAACAACAATGGAAATATAAGGGGTAGATAGTAATCTTTGCTAAGGCGCCTAAAGGGAGAGATGTTATTGTACTCAAACTTGATAATACACATTATAACTAATTTTTAGACTGATGATGTCTCTTTGTGCATGTTTCCATTTTTACATTATTGTTGATAGCAAATTGAAGCCTTGTAATTTGTTTGAACTATTTGGGTATTTGGTATTATGCGTAGTATGGTATACAAAAACCTAACAGTGATGTTGAACTTATTTCTAGTCAAAAGTATCACTAATAGAGACCAAAAGCGGAAGAATACAAGGACAAGTTCGTGGTCAAGGAATTTTGATTGACCAAATGTTTATTCACAAGCAACTTGGCATTTCCAATGAAGGAGTAATAAAGATTGTTAATGTAACTTATTAAGAAGCAAAAATTGCTTTGAAAAAGATTACAAGTCCACATGCTTTTGTGAAAATGAACAATGGAGTGTAATTCATATGAAAAAAAAGCTCCATGCAAAATTTGCAGCTATTTGCAAACCATTTACCAATAAAAGCAATTGGCAAATTTTAGCAATTGGATCACTATTATTTTTGACCTAGCTAATAGAGGTCAACTTGTTAATTAGTGTCTTATAGTTTTGACCCAATTGTTAGTGGAATTAACCCATTGGATAGAGTGCCAGAAGAAGGCAATAACCAACTTAATGCCTGGTAGAACTAATGTAGACATTTGCTATTTGGGACCTATTCTAAATGTTTTATTTAGGAAGTGGTTTCCATTATCAGAAGGGTTTTTACCAAAAGTAGCAACCCTAGATAAACATGTGTCACTAATGAACCATGAGCAACATGTTGTTCAAGAATGATAAGTTTCACTAAAAACTATTATTAAATAGCAAGTTCAACCATTGCATCACCTTTACCATTATGTTAGTCTCATAGATTGAAGATGTGTACTAAATTACCTACACCATATGATAAGCTAAGTACTGAACATGTTAGCTCACCACCAAAAAACAAATTTAGGACCATTCTTAAAGTTCTAATTGTTGACTCAAAGGAAGATGAAGAAAGGACCTATTCAAACAAGATGGGGGGTGGAGACAATGAAGAATTTTAAGCAATAGCTATGTGGGACAACTTGGAAGAAGAACCTAAGCCTAACTTGGACCGGGTAATTGACAACATCCAAATTGAACATGTTGAACCAATTGAACTTGTGGTACCAATTGCAAAGTCCAAAGAACCTATAGTTGTAGCTACATAAACATCACAACCTGTTCAACCTATAATTAAACATGTTCATGTAGAAAACCCACAATTTTCTATATATCCCAACCTGACCTAGTTTCTGGTCATCTTATAGAAAACTTGAACCATTTTAATGTGTTTTTGAACAAGTTGCTTAGAATGCCACAACTTGGTTAAGAATATTGGATAATTTCAATGTCGAATATGAGCAAACAAAAAAGAACCTATCTAAGACTAGCAACTACTTGTAAACATGTAGTTTAAAGCTAGAAACAATGTAGCAAACCTTGAAGAATTGTGACAAAAAACTAGTCATAGTTAAGGGGTAGTTGATTAGGGTACAATATGAAAACCAGAACCTATCCACTAGTTTGAATTAAGCAAAGTGAGTTGTTAGGAAAATTAAAAATTTACAACAAGAGTACATTGAACTCAGTTAACTCAATTGGAAAACCCAATGATTTGAAGCACCTCCAAAGTGAACATGAACATATGATGTGGGACTACAACAAGATGGAATAGTTCAACATGCAATAGGAGAAGGCTTAATAGGTTTGGAACATATTTGTTAAGAACTCAAGGAAGAGCTTGTAGTTGCCAACATTGAGTTTGAAAAACAAAGTCAAGCTTTGATTATTCAAATCCAAGATTGGAAAGGCAAGGTGGAAATGGTTAAAGTACAATTGAACAAACCAAACCCAATTCCGCTTGTTAGAATGCACAATAGGTTAAAGGAGTTTGAAGAGTTGTTGTTGGATAACATTTTGTTCAAAGTGCAGAATTAGGCTTTGGGGGACAAAAATCCCAAATGGAAGGAGTGGTGGCAAATAGTTTAGGAGTTCACTTAAGAACAAATCCACGACAACATGGAGTTAACCCTCAAGTTGATGAATAGGTTTACCAATTGGAACTGCAAGCATATTAAACCATTTTTTTAGATTTCAAGTACAAACCATTAAACTTTGTGTTTGTGGAAATTAAAACTAGTAACATGGTAGCAAAAACATCACCATTTGTTGTGCAACCTATTATTATTACTAAAATATTTAGTCCATTTAGAGGTGGAACAAGTTTAGAAATCATACCTTTATTGTACTTGTTCAAGTTACTACTATTATTATTAAATTTGTGGAAGGTAATGACAAGTTTGTTAAGGATCAGGTTGAACCTGCTAATCCTCCATTTGGGTGTAGTCATAATCCAACGAGCCAAAAAAGGTGTTGGACAACAAAGAAAAATAGAGAAAATTGGATAAATATTTTTATTTTTCCATTTAAAGCCATGGCAATCATGGCAAGTTATTTAATTTTCATTCATATGAATGTTAAGGAATTCAAACCAAAAATCCATTTAATGAAATCTAAGTTTAAGTTTTGATTTAGGATTTCTAAAAGTGAATAACAATGTGTTGGACATGAGTCAACTTGACAAAGGACTATAAAAGAAATTCATAGTAAAACACATTTACTGGGAAAAAAATTAAGAGGATCAAAAACCTATTAACCACAATAAGAAAACACTCATACCTTAAGATATGTGGAATTGTAAAACTTTAAAAATTCAAAGAACTTTCCAAAATTGATCCAAGATTTTAAAACTTCAAAAGTTTCTTGCCACACATAAATGGGGTAAAATCTACATGATGTTTTAAGAAAAGTTGTAGTTAATTATACAAGCAAACATAAAAATGTAGAAAAATAAAAATTGGTTGTGATTTGAAATTATTATCATTTTAAAAGAGAAAACATTGAATTTATAAGGAATTAGGACACTTTCAAAAATTCATATTTACTAAAAAATGATGAAGAAAAAAAGAATTCATGTACTTGGACAACTATAAGTATTTATTATAACAAGTTGCAAAAAAAATTGTTCCAAAATTCATTCATATGAAAAAGTTTTTTTGGGAAAAAATACATGTAGTCCTTTTTTACAATAATCTCATTGGCTCATTGTATCCCATTTGCACCCATTTATTATACTCAATAGTCTAGAGTAAATTCCTTAAAGTTCTTATCTATTACTTTACCTCTAACTCCACACCAAATAGGTATAGGTTAGGAAATCACTTTGATTTCTAGTATCATTCATGCCTTAAAGGTATTCACAATGCCCATAATGACCTTTGAAAAAACACTTGATCAACAAAAGACTATAACATCGTTAGGTTTTTAAATTTTAAACTAAGCTGAATTTGTGGAGGAATTGGGTGTTGAACTTGTTGAAGGAACCATCAACCAACTAGTAGTAGAAGAATGCGATAACCTGAATCTTTGAACTATCATTTCAAAGACAAAATCTAGTTTTCAAAAGGGGATAATGTTACCCAGATTTAGCAACATGTGACCTAACAGGTTATTAATTGTAACAAGTTGCTAAACCTAATAGGTTATTTAACCTAACCTATGGCTTAACCTAATTGGTTACAAAACATGGTAGGTAGCATTACACTAGGTTAGTAGACATTTGATAGGTTGTTAGTCTACTGGTAGTTTGCAAAATAGGTTGATAGAACATGTAGTTGGGTAGGTAATTAAACATGATGTAATTTTGAATTTTTGTACTATTAGTTTTTCTATTGGCTAATGAATATTTAAATGGTATATTAGATTGTTTAAATTTTGAATTAGTTTGTATAAGACTAGGAGGACTAACCTGTTTTGCAAGATTGAAAACTTTTGATTACGTTTTTGATGGTGTATTTCTCTTCCACTTTGAAGAAACATGGAACATTTGTTTTAGCAACATTTTCTTGAAACTTTTGGCAGTTTGAGTATATGTTAGTTTAGGAATTGTAGATAGATTTAGGTTTTTTAGTGTTAATGTACTTGGTGTTTTAGGAACCTGTTACTGGAAATAATCAGAAGTTAAAAAACCTGTTAACATGTGTAGATGATAAGGATTATTTGAGGAGAATGATGAAGTGTCCTAGAGGTTTCATGATCGGTCTATATGGCAAATTGTTGTTGGGTGGGAAGTAATCTGGGATTATGAGGGACACGCATTAGGTTTCATGTTGCTGAGACTGAGTACCCACATTCATGGGAGCTCCAAAGGGAATCATGAATTCTATGGCAAACCTGGGATCATTGAAAAGATTTTGTGAATGGGCTATTAGGATTTCCGTTTTTCCTTTGTCTTACTGGGTGGAATCATATTGTGGAAAGGGAACATTTTATATTTGTTGAAGATCTTAAATTTGAGTTGGGGTATATGAATAGCCAAAAGAAGACCAATGTGCTTTTGAGAGGGAAGCCAGAGACTGCTAATTCCTTGAAGTCTGTAGAATTCTGTAGAATTTGGTAGATGCTTAGATGAGTAGAGGATGGTTGAAGAACAAGGTGTTTCTACAAGTCTATTGGTTCTCTGATTATTATAGAAATTAATCATTATCTTTCTACTTCTGTCTTTATATCTAAGCTCAATAGAAATTGTTTTACACCATTTTTGGCTACACCACATCCGACATAATGCATTTTTAAAGATTTAGTGGTACCAACTTACCTCTACTCTGACACCAACTTTTTTTGGTTTTATGTAACAGTTTAAGTGTGAATTAGTAAAAAATATAGTACACCGACTTATTGGTCACTTAATGCCATGTGTGAAGGCTTCTTAAGTACACATTCCTACTGATATGAGAATTTGTTTTTTGGCATCGGGTCCTTACGATGATCGAGTTAGTTTTTAACATCTCGGATAGCAGAAGAAAAAACTACCTGTTCATACTGATGAGAATCTTCTACTTCTTTGTTGGGCAAATACACACAAATTGCAAACAGGACAAAATACTGAGTAACAAGATTAAGATTATCAAGAATCTTCTCCTTTGTTTGGCAAATATACACAAGTTGCATACAAGACAAAACACTAACCAACAAGATTATGCCTACCATGATGTCATGCAGAACAACAAAGTATAAGTGGGGAGTCTTCAGTCCTCAGTGAAAATTTCTGTGCAATTTTTTTCAGTAAATGGCTCTCCATCTTCCCACTTCCACCCAGCATCGCAATGTCTCCACAATTTACTCTTTTCAGAAGATTGCAAAAAAATTTCAATGATACATACACGACAAAACACTGACCAACAAGATGTGCTGTGGAACAAAGTATGTGTAGAATGTTTAATGCTCAATAAATTTTCTATAGTCCTCATGAAAATTTCTCTGCAATTTTAAAAAGTAAATGCCTGCCCATCTTCCCATTCCCACACAGCAGTGCAAAGTTTCCACAATTTACTCATCAGAAGAGTGAAAAAAAAATAAAAATCAAGCAAGTTTTTGCACAGCCAAGTAGAGACACATATCAAGGAAGAAAGAAACAATACACTTGTACTATAGATTATTCAGTCATTAGTGGATTTCTCTCATTCTCTAAGTAAACAGTCATGCCTTGACTCACTAAGTAGAATCATCCACAGTAGTAATATCTGGAGCACTGACTAGTCAAGGAATGCTGAAGTTACACAATAAAAAAACAATTGGGACTTTTTTATATTCATAGACTATATCAGGCTATGCATTTATACAGATTTCACTCCAAATGCTGCATGCTTGGGGCTCTTGCTTATGCAAGTGCACCTCTGGCTTAACCTCCTCCTCTGTGAGGACAACACTCACCTGCATTGATCATCATCAGCTAAATGAAAAAGATCACACTATCAAGAGAGCACTATATGTTAAATGAGGACATCTTGCACATGAGGAAGAGCACAAAAATCTGACTCTTTGCATACATACAAACAGACTATCAAGCTTTAGAATCATTCTATTTGTCTTTGGAAATTATGCACCAGGTACTGTAAAGTCATAACTGGTTGAATTCCCTGACAGACAAACCCAGAAACATAGGTTATACACAGACCTGTCAAATGAGTTACTGCAGCACATTATATATGTTATGATCTTCCACTTCATCTGATGGCACTACAATGTACTGGTTTGTCTTTGTGCTTGGAAGGGGAGGTGGCAATGGATCAATAAAACAGCAGAGGAAAAATGCCACCAGCTGCAATCCAAAAACACCCAAAAACATGTTAGACACCTTAGACTAGTTTAGATCATAGATGAAAGCAGTGTTCTCTTACTGCAGGTGAAGGCTGCTTAACACAAACTGTCTTGATTGATACAAGTGGCTAATGCAGAATACTTCTACCAGTTTCTGAGGGATCAACCCTCTGAAACCAATGCTCTAAATTTTAAGCATCTTCTGAACTTCACTCTTCCTCAAAATGAATGCATATGTACTGTGATCATTTAAATAAAACGCAAGTTGGAGTAAGAAAGGCTCTTTGCCTGCAAGAGAGATTCATCCATGAGATCCAAGTATATTTCTGCATGATGTGGGAGTGGAACCTACCAAGGGAATGCTAGCGCAAAAGATGCTGAAGCCTAAGAAGTGAAAGGGTGCTTGATCGGAGAGAAACAGGGCTGCACATAAGGCAAGCATCTTTAGGTCAATGATAGTACATGACTATTAGGTAAATACTGATAGAAATCCTTCTGCATAAGTTCAACTTTCAAAAATCAGTATTACATTGGCAGTCACCCAGAGGAAAGTAACAACAAGCTGCTTTTCATGGTGCAGAAGCTGGAGGTTGCCAAATGGGTGTTCAACATCAACTAACTTTCAGTAGGATCTATTGGACAAACACATGTTTGAGAATTAAAATAATGTAAGACTTCCTCCTGGGTATTCCATATGTACACAACCTGTGCAATCTCAACTTTTTTTTTGAGCACTCGGTATGGACCCAGTATGAGTCTGCAAGAGTGTTGTGAAACATTGAACAGTCTGGTAAATATTGCTTCACACAATAAGATTGTTCAGAGGCAACAGATCAGCAGTCCACCTGCTGTTAGTTAAATTTCAGGCCGAATTTGAAGAGCTGAAAATGAATTCATACCAGTTACTGGGCACATGACTAAAGGTGTTACAATATTGGCAAAGGACTTTGATGCTGAAATAAATCCTTGAAGATTTCCCTGTGTCAGGAGAGGTGGATCATGTGAGAAACTGAAACCAAAATGATGTATACAAGCATGCTGGAGGTGACACTGAATGATTAAATATGTTGATAACTGTATAATCAAGGGTACTGTGACAAGAAATTGAACACCTGTTCATCAGGTGGTGCTGTTTTGGATACTATGGTGACTATCTGCACAACACAAATATAAGCCTTCAGTCATCGTTGTTAATATGAAGTGAACACTGCAGGGGATTTCAGGGATCGAGTCTACAACTATATGTAAACAAATGCCTCTTCAGAAAATAAGCACAAACTTTCAGATGCAGTCCGACTTACAGTAGGATATACAAATACGACAAAAATTCCAAAGAATGCAGCAAGATATGGTACCTGCCAACATCACACCAATAACTAAGAATAAGGACCCTCATTCTTCACCACAATGAGGCTGTGACAGCCAGTATGGTACATTTTGCTAATGGAACAGAAAAAGAACTTGATGTGCTTTTGCTGTTAACATATCAGCTTTCAGAAGGTTGTGGTCATACCCAGGGAGCCCAAGCAATACCATAGAGAAATGCCTGTGTCACCAAGTATCATGACAAGAATATTAGTTCTTGTACACCAATAGATCTCTACCAGTTTCTCATAGATCCATTCTCTTGAATAGACATCTATCTCATGTATCAGCTATCATTGAACTGGAATAATAAATGATTTGTTAACCCTCCTGTGTCTTGTAATAAAGTTGTCCTTCATGTTTTTCTTCTTTGTGTGCTTTCACTTGATGGGCTTATGGATCTGCCAAATTCAAAGTGATTCTTCTCATTGTGTTGCATTCTCATGTTCTCTTCCTCCTTACATGGCACTGCAATATTGGATTGTGTCACAGATAGTTTGGATTGGAATATCACTGTGGCACTATTTGTTGACTGCTGTAGATGATAACCCTCATCTATGATCTAATATCTTATTGCCAAAATATCACTCTGCGCTCAAAACAGTGAGAGGTTTAAAAGCAATGTCTCCTTGAACTTCAAATAATGAGGAGAGCAGTGCATGGCTAGAAGTCATACTTGCAGTCCATAGCCCAATAGACCAATGCAAAGAACAATCCTTTCCCCAAGCACATGCAGCAGCACAGGCAATAGCACCAACTGAACCATCCCACTCCCATTTCAGTTTCTCTCAGTTCCTTCTTTACCACTTTGTGTAAACCTTCAGAATTTCTCCTCCAGAATGAGGCTTTAACAAATATGCATTCAGTTTATATAAATATGTCAGGTAGTGATATCTGCAATATGCAGGCAATGTCCATCTGCCAAAAAGATCAAATCCTCTTGATAAACGGGCATCCTGAAGGGTGAAAGGTCATCTGCAGTACCTGAGAAAGACTTTGAGCTATCAGAGTAATAAGCAGCACCACTGCAAACTGATCCTTTCCACAGTTGAAAGCTGCCTTTAAATAATACTGTACCCCCCATACAACCTCCATTTCAGTGTCTTAACCTGAAAAGATTGTCTCCCACACCAAACTCAACATATACCCATCCCCAAGTTTCTCACTCTTGTTGATGATGATGAAAGCTCACATCTGATTCAGGTATGCAACAATGAGCAGAACTTGTTAAAAACTGTATGGAGGTCCCACATCTTGTTAGATACTATTCCCTGAATGCAGCACAAAGTTCACCAAAGATAAATAGTTTCAAACATCTAGCCAATTAGAGACATGTTGTACATATGTTTGAGAGATATATGGATAGAGCTGAAACTATCTGGTTGATGGATAGAATGAGTAAGAGTTGCCTCTAAGGTCAGTTTTACCATGAGGCCAATGGACATGGTTCCCTCTGCTACGCCACTACAGAAAGCTATGACTGCCACCTTACTCAGCACTTTACTGTCAACATAACCACAGAGACAATCAGACAGAGGGCAAAAGGTTCCTTCAAAATGCAGAAGTATTATGAAGCAAAATTTGGGACTAGATCAAAGATGAAATTGTTGAACATTTCCAGTTCACTATTGTACCTGTTCATAACAAAGCGACCAGCCTCCACAACAGATATTTTAGTGTTCATGAGCCTTCTCCACCACTTCTGCTTTGGAGGATCCCCAAGTGCAGGTAAAATGGCAGTCCGTGGATTTGTCTCCCTAACAAATGCTGTGAGATAGAGTGCTGCTGAGGCTGCAAGCATGGGTGCAACCTTGCAGATTGCACCAGGGACAGTTGGTTACGTCAGGTTTTCACGGTCTATGATTCATTCCCCATAATTTGTAATATGTTCTTCAAGCTGTGAGGACTGTTCATGAAACTAATTACCAGAGAGGAATTTATCAATTAGAGTTTGACACGACCAGATGCACTCACTTTAAATACTTGGTCAACTGATAGCCCCTTTGCTACTGAAGTTCCAAGGAGGCAGCCGGCTGCAAGAGATCCAAGAATGACGCCAAAAGCAGGGCCCCTCAACTTATCCTCTACAGTATCTGCCTATTTTCATTCCTCCAAAAATACAGAGATAGTTCTCAGAACTGGAAAATGAGAGCACATACACAATCTGCAAGTTATGAAATTCAGGATTTAGTTTGGAGTAAATTTTAGGTGTCAAAATGTATGAAGAACGGCAGAGAGGGAGGGGGGCAGAAATTATGGCCAAGTGACAAGGATTCGTTACCACAGCAGCTAGAAGGACGCAGGTGTTGCCAGAATCACCGGCATCAATGATTATGCGCATGACAAAGTAAGCGTATACGTAGGCCGCATCCCTTCTATATGCTAGCAAAGCTGTACCATAATATTTTCCTTAGAAATGATTGAAAAAAAGACAAAACAACGATAGACATCCGAAAGACAACAGAAATTTCAATTAACACCAGAGGAGCTGATGTTACACCATCAGGACAAGATCTGGAACTGTAAGTACTTTCAGTTTTCTTGACGGTATGAGCCTTTTTTCGTCTTCAGTTCATCGTGAGAGGGAAAGACTTTTGTAACTTTCTCCACACTGAAGAAACCTAACCTATATGATACTCGTAGGCAAGAACTTCAAGAACTGGAGTGCACAATGACAGTACACTCCCATTGACGGCAACAACAATGTGCGTAAGAACTTGCCGAAGGTACTTCAAGCATTCTATGTAAATGCGCGGTTCCACTAGGAACAGGTAAGGAGTTAAAAAGAGGCGGAGGATGTTAAGCACAATCCCGTCATTTGAGTCATGTCAAATAAACTTGGCTTCTTCCTGCCTGAGAAGAATAATCGATCCGAGAACCTGTTCAAGAAACTATACCCTTTGTACATCAGAGCAACATTGGAGTAATAAGCTGAGCTGAACAAGAGTATGAAAGGAATTTTACAGAGGGGAAGAATGTTGGCTGCGCAGGTAATTGTGAGCAGAGGCTTGCGACCGTAGTTATCTGACAAGCTTCCGATGATTGGAGTCATCGCCATCGCTCCTATGCCAACCGACTGCACATCCATCAGTGTCGTGGCCGTCAAGACGAGGTCAAGGAAGACATAGGGACGGGGACACGGCGTCACCAGATCCCATTGCATAAGGTTAAGATAAAACAATTGTCAAGTAGCTCTCTGTTTTGGAGTCATAGAAACTTCAACAAATGTCTGCTTATACTGTCCATATGTAGTTCTCATCTCGTACAGAACATGTAGCAACCAAGACACGCAAAACTTTCAAAGCAGTATTGCAAGATAACGTCCAGCATCATCATGGATTCTTTTCCAAGGTGTGCCAAGAAAATTGGGACGGGATCGGCATTCGGTTCAATTCCCCAAACAAATCTCTGTTCGGAATTCATAAATTCGGCATTAACTCTGTATTCTTACTCAACTAAAACAGATTTCGGTTACGTTTGTCATTCAAAGAGAACTTTATGCGTACCATTTGCTGAAAGCCGGACAGGAAAATGACTCGACCACATTCGGCCTGGCCAGGAGGGCAGATGGCTTCCACAATGACTCCTATTATGGCAGGCGTCACTATGCTGAGCGCGACAAATTGCATCGTCAGTGCGACTATGAGATGAAACAGTGGTCGAACGGCGTTCATCTTTTCCAGCATAGTCTCTTCCTTCCCAACGGCCATCGCAGTTTGAGCTAAAGAATCAAACTCCGATGATTACAAACCGGGTGGAGCTGAGATCACTCCTATAGTGCTTCTCTTGCAATTCACCTATCTCCTTCCGGCAGAAACCAGCCAGAAGCTCGCCATCCTTGAAGTGAAAGCTCAGCACTTCTTAGAATCTGCACAGGAACCGAGGAACTCATACACTCTGACAGGCAAGTTGGGAGCAAGTTCTAGGACATTTGCACATTAAGCTGACGTGAGAGATTCATAACCATCTTGAAACGGAACTCTCTAGACCAACTTTGAACTACATCTCTTCATGACAATCGTCATCAACACGCTGGCCGAAACTAATCACAGGAATTAGGTAGCAAGATCACGTCCCAGGATGCAGTGCCGCAAACATCATGACGTTGTACAGCAAGATTATTATAGACTTCAAATCTAGCGCAAGCGAATATTGCAGGCTGACCGCAGTACAATGACATAGGCTTGCTGTATACATGTCAAACTGAATTTCGGACCAGTGAAGCGAGGTAAAGCTGCCTATTAAGAGAAGCTCCGAACTCGCATGAGTACAATATTATCACGCATAACCGTAAAATTGCCTTCAGACTTCTATTCAAACCGAGTTCTCAAATCCAAGTCACTGCAGGAAGCAGCAACCTTATGTCAACGTCAGTAGAGACACAACACCCTAAAATTAATCACAAGTGCAATAACCACGAAATTGTATTCACGCCCTTAAATAACAAAGCTTCTAAAATAGACCATGTCATTATGCTCGAAACGTCATTCGTGCAACGTCACAATGCCAGTTGCAAAAATGGAATTCAGAAGCTCAAGATAACAACAGTAGATCTATCTCTGAGAAGATGAACACAAAAGAACAGGTACCTACGAATGTGTCGTTCATTCTTGAAGCAATTTTGACTACTACAGAAACCTCAAGTACGAGCGCCACCAACGCGCGAGAAACATTGAAAATTTCTTACCTTATTTGGAAATCACACACAACGCCCGTATCGACGTCAGGCAACTACTGCCCCCAACAAATTGGCAACCAGGTGCTCAAGTGCAATACTACTCAAAACCTTATCTCTCGACACGAAACTACGTCCAAAACGAAATAATTGGCAGCGCTCCGGTCACAAATTGTATTTCTTGAATGCAATACCAGCTGGTGACCTAAGTTGTAACGTAACTACCACAGCCAAAATTTCGAATGTAACTGATGAGACGTATGATCAGCAGCAACTTGACTTCCTCACTTGACTTCCTAGAGAGAGCAGAAGTGAGACTGGCTATCTCCCTCCTGATCACTCGCTAAAATGCGTTATGATCTAGCTGTTCGTCGAACCTCTCTTTAATGGCTGCAGCGAGCTACAATTCCCTTAGAGATTACCTGCAATTTAGAAAACGAAAAATTGGGAACTACATCTTTACCTTCAGCGTTTGGATCGTCGACGCAGGTACAGTAAGGGCAAAGACACGGCCGGGCAGCGAGGCAACGTTTGCACAGCTGCCAATCCGATACAGTATAGGAGCTTAGCGATAACGTTGTGCATGCATGGCGCAAGCACCCAGCACCTAAGCTAATACTGTTGCAAACCAACTGTTCTGAAACCAAGTCGACGGGACAAGGTAGCCGCGTGGAGCTCATCAGCCCCACACGTGTTGCGACCACGGAACACGATGGTCTGGTCAGCTTAGGAACCGAGCCTGAGGTCTGTTAGCGTGGCCAGTGGCGCCATGTCAGTCAGAACACAGCAAAATCTAACCGTCTGTCCGCCACAATCGAGACACGTGGAGGACGAGTTGACTGGGTACTAACGCACGAATTCAGTTACGGGCCCCACCTGGGCTCCTGACCTTTTGTCAGGTCGCCGGTGGTTTTGTAACCCCGGAATGTGGAATGAACACGGCACTTTTTCACATGGGCTCTAAAGGAATTTTAAGGGTGGGGTATCCCCTCTCCCACCCCCGTCATTTTCAAACGGTCAATTGCTGACGGTCAGGTTCATTCAAAATCAAATTTAATGGGTGGTGTTGAGAGGGGTTGATCCTGTAGGGAAAAAAGGTTCCAAGAAAAGGTCTTAACACAGAAGAGGCTAACCTTTCCCTTACTTTATATTTACTTTGTTTCCGACCCATTTTATAGGTGGCTTTTTCTATCGTGTTTCAGTCGCTTGCTGATGTCTAGGGCTTAGCTTCAAACATCTGTAGGCGAACTTTTTATTTTTCTATCATAGTTGTGCAGTTGCTTGCCTGTGGTGGGAGGCTGCGGCTGCCAAATGCCCCACAACAAGTCATGACTGCCGAGCATTGCAAAGGTGCAATGAATTGTGACCACGAATTAATTATCCCTGATCACTAAGTCCCGCCAATTTGGCCGCAGTGACCACGCACCGACCCACAAAAGCACCTAATTTGGATGGGTCGTTATTGGGTTGGGATATTTTTTGATTGAGTTTCTGTTCCTATGGTAACCATCATGGTTAGCATTAGTTACTCTGTTTGGTGCTTAATACTTACCCTTTTTCTCCTTAGTTTTTGTTTGTTTGCTTTCTCTCGACTCTGACCTCACCTACCTACTATATCTCTCATCTTGCCCCTACACCAACAAACAACCCACCGCCTTGAAACATATGCTGACATCTCACCTATCTACTTAGTAGATCTCCTCCAACGACCTAGCTACCTAAAATGACCTACAATCTCTTCCCCCCCTCCCCTCCTTTACCTACCTAAGACAACCTGCTATGTCACCTCCACCTATCTACCTACATAGTTGCATGCCTAGCTTCCTCCTTAAGTACATGTCTTATTAGTGGAGGTAGGCCTGAGGCCTCAAAACGCAATCTGAATTTTCAGAGCGCCACGTGGGATAGTTCGATTGGTCCAGGTGGGTCAAGAATGGTGAGCTCTCCAATGCATTTTCCAAAGCTAATATTGTGGCCACCATTGTTTATGAATACCCCTTATGGGGATCTCCAGAATGCAAATATATGCATATATTGCTAAAGCGTGCAGAGCGTGCCAACAACAATGAA
>Ga0209208_10001222_pt1 | contig 35981 bp, 22 predicted proteins | sample S1TSphfallax_3_FD_187694 | JGI IMG/M metagenome (GOLD analysis project Ga0209208, IMG submission 187694) | Host-associated microbial communities from peat moss isolated from Minnesota, USA - S1T2_Fd - Sphagnum fallax MG (SPAdes) (version 2) | ecosystem: Host-associated > Plants > Peat moss >...
AAACATATCTTGTTCTTGTTCTTGAACATAAATGATTTATAATCATTGTTCACATTAATTCAACATTCACATATCAACCAAGGTTTAGCAACTAAAGATTGAATGTATTATCTAATGCCACATTATCAATAGATTCACCCAAGTTGGAAATCACCCAAAAAAAAAAAAAAAAAAAAAAAAAAAAAAAAAAAAAAAAAAAAAAAAAAAAAAAAAAAAAAAAAAAAAAAAAAAAAAAAAAAAAAAAAAAAAAAACTTAATGTTACAAAGTGCTACAATTTTGTTGTAGCTACATCCTAAAGGCACATTAATGCATCATTTGAAAGTTCCATCTTTGAAGTCCTAGAATGCAAAACCATTGAAAACTTAAAAGAATCAATATTTTCATTTGAAGTTTGAAACTTTGTGGATCATGGTTTCAAGCCATTATGTTTTGAAACACTTGAGACGTACATGTATATACTTGTATGTGGTTTGGTCACTAGTGGATTTTGTGTGAAAAACTACCATTGAAATACACCTTGTATGTGCATGAATGGGGATGTTGTGGAAGTTATGTGGAAATGGAAAAAATAATTTATGTTTTATAAAAAATCCCATATAAATTCGATTTGTATGTGTATATGTATATGTAAAAGGATATTGCATTTATCATAATATATATGTATAAGTTAATCATATTAAAATCAACATAATGCTAATACTTTGTATAAAATTTAAAAAATGTTGCACTTAAATATCTTTCATATCAATAAGTTAGACATTATGCCTTCAAATTAATAAATAACTCATTGCAAATCAATATAATACAACTTATTTTTTATCAAATATATGTTTAAAATGTGGAGATGGATAATATTTTTCACAAACAATTGTTCAATGTTGATTTTAGATAGGGCTATTTACAATTGAAGTTTAAAATTTTCAAATGTATGTGAAAGATAATAGTGGTTAAAGTTGGTTTTTGTGAAACATTTAGAGGTTCAACATAATAAATTAAATGACCACCACAATTGTTTTAAGAAAAATGAAATGGTTGGATGGCAAGCGTAATGAGTTTTCACCTTGGAAAACTACATTCAAACCCAATGACATGTTTTGTTGGTCAATGGTATACATTGACCATGTGTGAACCATCTTTTTATCAATAAATGATGATTCAAATTTATTAAGAGCATATAGTTAACAACTTACATCGACAATATACAATATAAACAACATGTGTTGACCATATACAAACCATATTTTGATTCATAAAATAAAAATAAAAATATTTAAATTATTATTAATAAAAAATAAATATTAATTCAAATATATGAAAAGGGTAGGGTATGAATAATTAAATTAAAAATAGAAATGAACAAATTAAAAATTAAAAATAAAACCAAAACCACCGAACAACCATTATGGAGATGGTTCGGTGGAAAATGAGTGGAACTGTTTGCCACTCAACCCATTTCCCAGTGTAATCCATTGTGTGCAAATCTAAAATCATTTTAGTGAAATTCCATTAAAAAATGGGTGGAATGCACAATGGTTTAGGGGTAAAAATACAGTCAAAGGAGTCACCCAAGTGCGTGGGCACTCTTTAAAACTACATTTTTATAATGTTTGAAAGATCACAAGTGAAGTTCAGATTGTCATGATTTTTTTGGAATATTTTCCATTAATTGCAAAATTTACATGCTCAAAGCTTGACACAAATCGAAAATATTTTTGAATGTTCAAAGCATTCAAACCTCAAAACACTACAAGAAATCATGGCCTTTTTAACTAGGAATTTTGGTAAAAAAAACCTCAAATATTGTTTTTTTTCCCCATATCCAACTTGACCAAAATGCAATGTTAGACAACCCTAGGCTAGGTGGTCTATTAAACTTTTTAACCTAAGCTACCTAAGTAGGTGAAGTAGCCTAGGTTGCAAATGTGGGGATTTGAACTCTTCACCTCCACATTGAAGAATCAAATTTTTAAGCATTGCACCACCACCCCAATACATTATTTAATGTTGAAAGGTTTTGAACATAATGTTATTGCATGTTGATAAATTATATTTAATGAATTATTCATATTATATTTCATAATTAACATTTAGTAGATAAAATATTCAAAAATTATTATTATTATTGGGACATAATATAATTTTAACTTTGTAATGTAAGATTAAAAAATTTAATGAAAATTTTATTTGCAATTAAAAGAAATGGTTAGAATCTGGGAATTAAAATATTAACATTTCATTTATGCCAATCATAAAAAAAATTCATTAAAAAATTTCAAGTTTTAAATTTCATTATAAAAATATGTATTGAAATTAAATTATTTGTTCATGAAAAAATGTGTATTAAGTTATTATTAAACAATGACACTCAAATGCCTTTTCTTCAAATGATTTGGAATTTTGGTATGTTTATTTAGCATGCATTTGTAAACTTTTGAAAAAATTTCAAAAATGAAATTCCATTTGTTTCATTTGAACAAAATATGAAAATAAATTACATTTCAAATTTTGATTTATAATTTTTTTGTGTGTAATTGTGATATATTCAAAATTTGATAACATATGTCATAGTATTAAATGGTAGTTGGTTGACAAAAACAATGGATTGTCTCCTTGTAAATCAAGGTTCAAACCTTGATACTAATAATTGTATGTTGATAATATAAAATATGACATATGTTCATTATACAAAACATACATTTAAAAATATGAAAAATTAAAAATTGATCAGATCACCAAATTATTATAAACATAACTTAATGACATTATCACATGTCATTTTCCTATTTGACCACATGCTAGTGAATTCACTTCTCCATATCAACTTGTAGTTGATCATCGAGAGACATGGTAAATTAATTAAATTTGTAAATTTAATGAATTAGTGATGAATTCACTCAAATGTTTAACAAAAATCCTAGTAAATTAGACCCACATTCCTACTTGTGCAAGCAATAATACACCTTTTTCACATGTGAAATTTTGATTTCACTTTTACAAAACCTTTTTCATCTAAGGTGAATTCTTAAAGGGGGTTTCTAGTTAATTGGGGAGGGGGGTGGTTTCTAGTTATTGGAGGGGCTTGAAGTTAAAACATGACAATCATTTTATGCTAGAGGAGAACCAATTAAAATAGAAGCATCAAATAACATTGCTAAACTGAACCCTATGATTGTTCCCTATAATTGTTCAAATCTCTTAGAAATGTGAGACTATAATAATGAATGGTTTAGGGCTGTTTTAAATTGGGTTCAACTTGGGTTGAATTTCAAATTGTCTTATTTCTAAGGGAAAAATAAGTGCAAAAGAAAATTAAAGTCGGATTTTAGCACAATGTTTATTCTGATGGTTGTGGGTGCTTCTACTTGTCGCTACAAAATCCAAAGACCATTGTAACATACATTAACTGAATATTAAACTTGGGCACTTGGTATCACAAATGCATATGTGAAATCCTAGGCAAACTATAACATACAAAGTGAAAGATGCATATGAAATGGTGAGTGACAACATAGATCTTCTGGCAATCTCAATTTTATTCATACCAATGGTTGTGAAAGGGCTTCACATGCTACAATTACCAAAGGCAACATGCTCTAATTCATGTCTCAACTGTGACTCACATAAGACTTATTGATTCATTGTTACACAAAATAATGACATATTATGTACATTAAATACCTATTATCTTTAGTAAGTGATCTATTGTTACCTTTTAATGCACCTATGAAATCGATCAATTTTTGCTCAACATTTAAAGACTTCATCACTTACTGAAGTAAAATTTCTCATTGTTTGTATAATAAATGTATCAAAGATCTATCATTGGATCACCTCTACACCAAGTAGAGTTCTAAAAATGTAGAATGAAAATAAATAACCTCAAACAAAAATAAAATAAAAATTGGTGCAAAATTTTGTCAAAATGTTAATGTTTTGGGGGATTTGATCCCTACAAAAGTTAAATTTAAAAAAAAAAAAAGCATTCACTGAAAAAGTAGGGATTTTGGAGTAGGTTTGCTAGATTTAAAAGGCCTGTTCTTGCAAATAGCCAAACAATATCATTATTACAAAATTATTTTACTATCCTACATGTTTTATTGCCATGTAATCCAAAATCCTTATTGAGATGCTAGTCAATGATGCCACATCAAAAAATTGAAAAAAAATCATTGAGCTTGAAATAGTGGGTTTTTTTTTTCATTTGATGTTAAATACTTGGCAAAAATTTCCAAAAATTTAGCAAATTTAGTCAAATTCTACACCAGGAAGAGTTGAAAACAAAAGACTCCAAAAATTTCCCAAATCTTTTTTTGGTCGAAAACAAAAATCATAGCCCCTACTACTAGCTCCTAGCATACTACTGGATTAGCTATTGGTAAAAAAATTCTCAAGTTATTTACTTTTATCCTACTGACCTGTGCCTTAAGTGCTGCCGCTTGTCCTGCCACGCGTCGCCATAACATTGAATCCACTGTTTTGACCTAAAACTCAATAACAGACCAACGATCAAGATCTCACTATCGTCTCGATCCTACGGTGGATATATCTCCAAGCGCGCACACGCGAGCCGGAGAAGAAGAAAGCAACCAAGAAGAAAAAAGAAAGAAGAAGAAACGGGGGCAGAGCTGCAGTGGATTTGTGTCTTCAATTTGGCTGTCCCTTCACAGTTTGTGCGGCACTCGATTCCCAATTCTCAGGTACCCATCGCGGCACGCGTTAGTACACTTGGAATCGCTGATTCACATAACTTAGAACGCATTTTTTGGCAGTTTTGACATCATCTAGGGCTTGGGTAGGGTAACAGATCCCTTCACCCTTTGAGTCATGTTGGTGTTGCTTGGAGGATCGTCAGAAGATTCTATACAGATCGCTTGCCCCTTTGAATCATGTTGATTTTGATTGGAGGATAGTCAGAAAATTCTGTACAGATCCCTCTCTTTGAAATTTAATTTTGATGTATTGGAAATTCTCACACTTGTCATTTGGCGTCCTTGTAGGGACTGGGAGTCATCATATTCCGTGAACAGTAGTGGTGCTTATGGAGGTTCAGTTGATAACAACTTCTGTGATCCCAAGTTCTGCTGTGCTGGTGACTGGTTCTTTAAGGACAAGGAAATTGGATCTATATGTGAAGCCATTAGGGCTCCCCAGATTCGGCATCATCATGAAATCGAGTATTCAGGTGCCTTCTTCAAGGGGACGACGAAGACGGAGGCAGGGGTTAGGGTTTGGAGGTTTACAGTCTGTTGTCACATGTGCAGAGAAGGAAGATGAAGAGAAGGAATTACTGGAGCCGGCGCCAAGAATTGATGGTATTTCTCTTCATTCATGTCTAGACTCCCTTTGTGCCTTTTTTTGTATCATGAAGCCAGCAGCCCCGATTTTGTGCAGCCTCATGGCCACTGCTGGCAGCCCTACTAGCCAAAACCCTAACTATGATTGGGGTGGTAACCAGGTGAAACAGTGATCAGAATTGAACTTACGGGCTCCAGATGGGAAGAAATATTTGGGTCAACACCTCTGCTGGTTTTTGAACTCTCTTGATGTTGAGCAACTTGACTATCTATCTACAGCATGACGATACTCATGTTATTGACAGTGTGTACTGGCATTGGATGTGTGGACTGGGGTTGTTGGTAAAGCATCACAGACTCCTTCGTGGCAGCGAGCCAGCATGTCATCCAAGATTTTCATGGCTGCGCTGGTCTGGATCTCACTTTTTTTTGGTATTTGCATAATGGACAATGATGTTGGAGGGGGACGAAAAGGAAAACGTGGGCCTCGCATATAGACAACAAGCAAACGATCCTGGCATCTCTCATCTCTGAGGAACATGAGTGTGTTGAGACAAAAACCCTGAAAGCAAAACTGAGGTGCGACCTTCAGTTTGTCTTTCATTACTTGTTTTGGGAGATGTTTGAGACTTTACAGTGGTAAGTCACATGATTCTTTAACCCTGAGTTGAGGGAAATTGATCAGCAACATTATCTGGTCAACGATAAACAACTTGCCTGCTATATGCAATAATATCAGTGATACTAAAGACACCAACATCATTTTGCAGGCATCATGCGAAGATGCAAAGAATTCATCAAGTGGATGTGCACTTCAGCTTTTCAACATTCAATCTGGCTTTGCAGGAGAAGGAGCACTGCAGGTACAGGGTGGTTAACATTGACTTGTGGGTTTTTCGGGAGATTTAGGGCTTGGAATTTAGATGTAACAAATGTACAGTGGTCACAGTCTTGAAGCTTCAAAGTTTCTTACAGAAGCTGAATTTTTAGTATGGTGTTCTACAATAGCCACCTGTATCTTCATAATGCAAATAATGTGTCTTTGAATCTTCTTTTGGTATACTCAGATGTCTACTCCTGTATAATAGTGGTATCTGTGTATTGTGTTCTATTATTTTAGCAAAGCTGTTGGTTTCCACTTACCCAAACTTTAAAAACTAACACACAGAATTGGAATATTTTGCAAAAAAAAATTTCCCCACTTCATCCCAGAATGTGTCATACTTCTGATGATTGTGTAGCTGTTGAAAGTGTCAAGGTCCAATAAATTTTCCTGATTCACATTTTTAAAGAGATGGTACTAGTGTGAATCATGGGTTGGGACGAGTCCAAGTTTTAGAGTTTTTGCAGCTTCTGAAGCTTTCAACATCACATACAGGAAGCTTCGAAACAATAGTAAACTCAATACTGCAGTGGGAACAGTCCACAGCAGCTCAGCAAGAAACCATTTTTAGAGACCTGATCAAATTGATGCAGTTTTTTTCACCATCTTCAATATTCAATAACGACTTCCACTGTAGGTTGAATAGTTATGAAACCAATTTGGTGCACCTCTACTCATCAAGGGCTTTCCAATGATACCAAGAGTGCAGCAATAGGCACCATGGTTTGTGAGATCTCAACATGACAAACAAAACAAACCAAACAAACAACCTTCCTTAATAGATAGATAGCACACTGAATTCTTTTGCCCCTACTGACTGTTTTGCATCAATTGGATAAGTAAAATTAAACTCTTGAGATTCTCAAATGCGTTTGGTGTTTAACCACGGCAATCATCCAAACGACAGCTGAATTGGAATCTATATGTTAAGCTAGGTGTTTTGTTTGTTTGGATGTGACCATTCTGTAACCTCCCAAACCATGGGCCACCCCAATCGACTTTTGTCACTGTCAGAAATCCCTTGACAAGGGTGTGATGAGGCAAGGATGTTGTGTTGAGATTCCATTCCAGAGTATAGTAGCTTAAGGGATTTTGGCCCCTAGGCAGTAGTAGGTCTATTTTTATATGAGGATTTTTGAAAGATGATATTTTGGCTTGTGTTGAAACTTGAGATTAGTTATTATAGAGTTATAATATGCTCTTGAAGGATTTTGGTTTCTTGTAGAGGATTTTTTGAAGACTATATTTTTGCATGGTGAAATATTTGAGTTTTCATAATTCTTCTTTTGCCTTAGATGTGGACTCTTCATCTACTTCCATTTGCTGTGGCCTCAAATGAATTTAATGTTAAACCCTTGGCATTATGGGCCAATGATTGATTCTTGGTTTCAATGGGCCACTGCAGAACCCCTCAAGTGTAAACCGCCCCTAAAAGAGAGACTGCAAAAATTAGTTGAAGCAACTAACTTTAAATTCAAGAAACGTTACTGACCTTCACTCTGTCATTCAAGCACTACACAAAAATATCTTGCCAGCGTGACTCATTGGGTTCACCTCTGGTTCCATTAGGAACTTAACCCCTTAACTAAAGGTTCAGTAGGTATAGGTAGGTTGGAAAATAGGCAAATACTTGGGAAGTTGATGCAAATAGATGGTTTGTAGTTTATACATATGTAAGGATTAGTGGGTTGTCCGCAAGGATTTATTTTCAATTTTGTGGTTTGAAAAGTTTGGCGATGTAAAAAAATAATAATGCTAAACCCCACTCCCTGCCCCCAAAAAGCCTAATGAAGTTCATATTACGCCCTGACTGTTAATTAAGCTAAAAGGGACTTTTTGGGGAATTTTAAATTGATCTAGCAATCATAAACATAATTTTGGTTCCAAAGTTTTTGTTGGGCCATGTGGGGTGTGGTCGTAGGGATTTCACAGTAGCTGACCGAACTCATAACCACAGATCAGTTTGCTAGGGAAGTGAAACAGGATGGAAAAAGTGTTTCATGTCCGCCTATCATCCATCCCTCTGGGCCCCCCAAAAGCCCCAAAAACTCATGAGGCAGATTCGTCTTAGTGGCCAACTTTTTATTGAGGATTAGTAGTGAGTGCATAATAACAACATGGTAGGGTGGTGCACATTGTGGACCCCATGGTGTGATGCTGAATCAAATGTGTGGTAGAAGAGCCAACTTCGTCTCGACTGTGGGGTGGTGGCACAGAATAGTACTACACGAGCTAGGTGGAGCCTGGAGGGAAGGCAATGGCAAAAGGGTGCTGATGATATAATGACTATGTCCTTTACTTTTAATACAATTTGCAATGAAATGCCTTTTGCAAACCATTCACCCAGTTTTTTGTCAATATGTTTTATTTTGTGGGAGCAACCAGTTCCTTGCCCAATGGTTCTTCTGCCCTTTATGGCATGTTCAAACTTCAAATTAAAATCTTCCCTTAGTGGATCTACAATTTCTCATCTAGATACATGCAATTCTATGGAACATGCTCTTTTGTTTTGGCTGACTCTCTTTTCAAAATGGAAAAAAATTAGTGTTTTTTGGGTTTTTAAAGTCTTCAAATTTTCAAAATAGAATTTGATTTCTTAAAACAAGTGTTAGATTCTGTCCTAAATTCTAATAGACAGCCAAAAATATAGAAGAGACTAAAAACATTTTACTTTCATATTTTTAATCTCCAAACTTGGCTAAATTATCTCATTATGGATGATCACAACTTCAGCTACATCACAATTTTTTTAAAGAGTCACCGGGCCAAAGTCCCAACCTAGTACCATATGTGCAGAGCCAATAACACAACTTGTGTGTCCCATAACACATTATTTCTAAGACACACCTCTGCATTAAAAGGAGACCCCTCTGCAGAGAAATCAAGGGAAGGGGGTTGAGAAAAATCAGGAAGGCCCACCCAATAGCCTAGGTAGTGCATCACTCAGAGTGAGAAATAATTGGAAGAGTTGATGAATTGAGAAAAGCTAGGAAAAATCAGTCATTAATGGCAGGGCTAATTTTGAGGCCCACCAATTGTTTTGTGGCGGTGGTCAGCTGCTATCTAAATCACAGGGCTTGTCATCATGTGAATGTATTATAGACTTCCCTTCCTTTCTCTTAGTTGGGTCTGTCAAGATAGGCCTCGTAAGTAATTTTCTTTGTCCTGAAATAAGGAATTGATGCTCATTGTTATTTACCTGTATTGATGTTAAGCCTAAAATAAACTTTATATCTGGCCTTCCAAGTCTTGGATTACCTCCAAAATAGTGAGTTGTGGAACTCTGGAGATTCCAGATCCGTATTGTCTTTCAATGGCTGTGAATACTATTACTAGTTTGGTGACGTCTGAAATTTGCAAACAAATAACTTTTCCATAGTATGGTTCACGCGTAGTGACACTTTTCCAACCCTCTATCTTTTACAGGATTCTAGGCTTGAATATGCAACAAACCATGCCGAAAATGGGCAAAGAATGTCTATTTCTTTTTCCTAAAGTATTCATAGGGAACTTCCAAAAGCCAGGTCCAAAAGAAAAACTCATTATACACAGCTTAATTCAACACTTCTATTATGTTTCTTTTATAGAGCTAATTCCTTGAGTTTGATTAATAACAAACATTACTCTATCACATTACCCTAATCCCATTACTCGCACATAACAATTGCTGTTCTTTTAGTCTTTCACCCTACAACACTCAAACCATCTGTGGGCCATTAGTGTTCTCACAACTGCATATGCAATTACATCATACAAAGCTGTAAACCCATGTGAAATGAGCTAAAGTGAACCAACTTCCTCCAGCCCACAATGCAGGATGGGTGGATGGCGTGTGAACAGGATTTGTTGTATTTCCTGTCCCATAGCTAACCATGATGGTTAACTGTGAACTAACAATTCACATGCATCTGCCTACCTGGAAGCCACCGAGTGCCTTACAAGTACCTTGATAGTAATCACTTTTACTTATAGCTTAACTTGTTACCTATGATACAATACTTGCCCGCATATATGGGTACCATCACCCAGGTAGTGTGAGGGGGAGGTAGGTGGGGCTTACAAGAATGGTTAACAAGGTTGAACCTTGGTGACTGAAGCTTCAACCTTGGTGACTGAACCTGTGGGTCATCATTACGACAAATAACTCACAACAATCTTAAGCTGATGGTGCAGTGGTGGGTGCTGGGTCACAGAATCCTGCTCGAGCTGCTTTTGACATCTGTTCCTTCTTCTCCAACAAATTTTACCCTTGTTCTCACACAAATTTAGGGATTTACAACACAAAAAAGGGTTTAAGAAGTACCTTTTAGATCCCCTTCTTCATTTTATCCACGTTTTGTAAAATGGGGGGGGGGAGGGGTGGAGGGGGGATGGGATACATGTGTCCCTGTTCCGAAAAGGCTTACAAGGTCATGGGATGTGATGTGCTTAGGTAGTAGTGCTTCGTCATCTGTTGTACTTTTCGGTACATGCATATGAGAAGAACTAGATGTGGGTTTCTCTCTTTTTTTAATAATAAAGAACCAGATTTTGGGCATCTGGGCTTGTGAGAACTGAAAAAATTCTGCATCATCACGTTTTGCTTTTCCTTTGGGTCCTGTTTTTTGATTGATGAGAAATTTTGCGTTAGATGAACAAGTTACATGAGATAATTAGTTTTCTCGGCGGAACTTCGTCTAGTCAAATCGTGTATAAAAAAAAACCGCCACGGTTTGCACCTTTGTTACTATCATCAGATCTCGCTCACAGCTTGAAATAGTTCTAGTTCTAGTTCGATTCACTCTTGATTTCTATCGCTTTTGCTTGTTCCTACTGCTTCATGATCTCCCGCGAGAATTGAGTTTGGGACAGTAGTTTTATAAGGAAGTCGTTTCATTTCCATAGATGTTGTGCAACTTACAGAAAGAACTAACTGCGGAATTAGAGTCAGAATCCAATCTGGAAAGTGCCTGCAGCAGCTGGCGACTGAGTTTTTCACGCCAAAATGAGTCGATTACTCTGCACACATGATCTTCAGTACCCAAGTGTCGCCATGTGTTGGAGATTTCCTTATTAGACGATTATAGGTTTAGAAACTAGATTTTCGTCTGGGTGTATATACTCTCTGCAATCTATCTAGAGCAGCAGCAGCAATGAGTCCCTCCACGAAAAAACTCGTAAGTCTTGTGAAGAAGTGTCTGAAGCTGCTCTTGGACCCATCCACCGCAGCAGGAGCTCCGGCAGCTGCTCCTCATCACGAGGAGGAGGACGACGACGAGTTCAGATCGACTTTGAGCTCTAGTAGTCGCAGCAGTAGCTATTCCTGCTTCCGGCGAAGATCTTCCAGCAGCTCATTATTCGATGTGGGTAGCTCCAGTCCCGCGGCCTCTAGTTCCACGAGAACTGTTGCTTCTTGGGACTATTATACCGACAGCCCGAAGCTGAGAAGCTGGCGAAACTCCTACGATTCTCATGACAGCAGCTGGACTAACGTAGAAGAAGAAGAAGAAGAAGAAGAAGAAGAAGAAGCTGCATCCGATTCCTGTTGCCCCTGGGATGTCCCACACGGTTGCCTCGCGGTTTACGTGGGAGGAGAGCAACGGAGGTTTGTGATCCAGACTGAGTTTCTGCATCACTCTCTCTTCAGAACTTTGCTGGCCAAATCAGAGGAGGAGTTTGGGTTCGACAACCCAGGAGGTCTGCGGATTGCTTGTGAGCCTGATGTCTTCCAGCGCTTGCTCTGCCGGTTGGAGCAGGGAACTGCAGCTGGTACTCATGGCTCATCACCCGCCTCCTTGATCAATTGAGAAAATTCAAGCCCCGCAATAAAGAATCCCAAAGTGTAAATCGATATCATGACTTCGACAATGCTCACTCACAGCTGCTGCATTCAACCAGGATCACTTCATCAGCTTGCAGCTGCAAACTTTAGGTTAAAGTAGTACTTCTGTGCAATGCTCACTTGCTACCCCACTGCATCACAACATCATGCATCCTCCGTAACAGCTTCCTTCGGCTCAAATGTCTAGCTAGTGTGTAGATGATGGAGTCTTACAATTTTGCACTGGCTAGCTCCAAAGACTAGCTGATAGAGACTGGACATGTGCTTTGAAAGGTTTTTACAGGCTAACAACAGTCATACTAGCTAGCGTGTAGATGATGAACAAAAAAGATGGTTGCCATCAGCTTGCTCCCATGATGCATCAGAGCTTGGCTTTCTTGAGTCGGCCGCAGCAGAAATAGAGGAGACTACAACACCAATGTGCTTTAGCTGACAAATGCATGAGAGCTCAATCACAGGTCTTTGAGTTCTAGCTAGTTGTTTCTTGGGTTTTTAGAATTGCAACAGCTTACTTGCAGATAGGTGTACTGGAGAGTGTCATCGCCAATCCTAGCGTTTGAATGGTACAAGTAAAGCTGTTTGTAATGTTTGCAGCTGTACATATTGCACATACATTTCAGGAATAGTTACCTCAGTAGAACTTTTTAGCAAGCTCCATGTACTGTTGATGAACTTGCAGAACACTAGTGCCGGTTGCATTATGTGGAACTTTTGGAGCCCATGATGTCATCGCAGTTTTCCCCTTGCACAAGATATTTGTGTGTCTTTTTTTCCAATGGTTGCTGCACATCGGGTTTTGTTTTACTTGCAAGCTTGGGTCACAGTACTAGTCTTGTTTTGTGCAGTGAAAGATTCAGCTAACATCATGCAGATAATGGATTGCTTATGTATTAGCTGGTCATAGAGAATTTTGTTGCATGGATGAAACCATGTTGCAAGCAATCATAGTTGAACAAGCTTTTACACATGGGTCAGGAAATCTTATAAAGTTTCTTATATCATGCATGACAAAATCCAGTTAAATTGTCCTGTTGATGACAAGAATTTGGCCAAGGTTGGTCCCACACTAGAGTTGGAAGACTTTTGTTAGAAATTTAGGCAAAACCTAGAACCATCTCTCCACACTAGAAAGTGAGCTTTGAAGAGAAGTGAATTGCATCTGGGTTTCAATCTGCCACATGAAGGAATTGCATGATGGCAATACAATCAGGCAAGAGAAGCTTAAATTTCATCTGACTTTCAATTGATTTGCCACATGAAGGTATGCATGATGACTGGGGCAAATACAAAACAAGAAACAAAATTCATGTTTGATCCACTGTAAATGTGTAAACTGTTTCTGTTTCTTTGCCTGTTTGAAATGCAAGAAACAAAAGCTACCAACAACAACAACAACAACAACGAAGCAATCTGATCTAAGGCACCCATTCTATTCAAGTGTAAAAGAGATAATGCCCATGCAATCTGGTTTCCTGCACTCAAATGCTTGTGTCTTTGGGTCTGTTGAAAAATGAATGTGATGGTGCAGCACTGCAACTTTGATTCCTCATAACACTTCACTGTATGGACATTGTCATCTGTTTCCACACTAGAATGCATCTAAAACAATAGAAGTGAAGGGAAGCAGACATGAAATCTTGCGAAAAAAATCTCTAGCTAAGGATACCCTCTAGTACAGTAAATCTGTCAGGTCACCAACATGTGATGACAACATGGTTCAATCCCGACAAAACGGCAGCCTGAAATAATAATATCCCTTCAATCCACCCAGCAAGTTGCAGCAGAGAAATGATATCCCTTCTTTGAGGATTGGACTGACGCAACAGCTCAAGATTTTCCATACAGAAGTGGAAACTATTTTCATGCAAACTTTTAATTACAATCAGCAGGCAGCGTGATTGAGTTACAGCCCAGATCATGATGCAGACGCCAGAATCACTCCAAAAGGAAAAATTTGGACTTTCTTTCAAATTTAGAGTCGGAGATTTGTTGCATTTGTAAACCAATTTTTTAAATACATTTGTCAAGGTTTTTGGGCTATGCCAGATGCTCCTCAGAATGCAGCAAATTTTGTTTACAGTAAGTGGGTAATGTGAACAAAATCTTGCAGTTGGACATGAAAGCTTAACAGTTGGGTCACCTGCATCAAAGCTCCAAATATATACATAGCTGGAACTTGCTGCTTGGCTGCATCTATGATCCCTTGACAATCTCCCAGACTAACTAGATTGTGTCGTTATAGGCACAGAATCCGCAAAGATCGTTGATCTCTATGTTGCGCAGGGCAGGGTCGTTGGACTCAATAAGCCATAGCAGGTGCTCAAAGAAGGAAGCATCACACGCAATCGGCAGACCTCCCTTGTGCTCGAATCCCAACTCCTCCGCCGATTTCTCCAGTAACATTCTGAAGATTGCGTGGTTGAGGTAGTTGGCGCTGATGACGAACCTTTTCTTCTCTCTCCCCACGTACACCGCCAAAAAGCCTCTTGGAACATCGTATGGAGGGGATTCTTCAGCCGGGTGGTCGACTTCGTCCGACTCTTCCAACTCGCTGCTCGATGAACCGGAGCGGCCGCTGCGGGAAAGTGATGATCGCCTTCGAGTCAGAGCTGCTGGACTTTGCATCTCGTCAGTTGAGACCAAGTTTTGGTACGACGTAGAATTGTTTGCAATTCTGTGCTGCAATTTGCGCACCGCACGTTGCATCTTCTCCGACACTCTGTTGCCCTTAGCCGACGTCATGATTTCTGCACAACCCGATGATCCGGATCCGAAGCTCCAAAGCCCAAAGTTCTGCAAATCTGAGGAAAGTTACGCAATTTCTGGAGTTCAAGGTAAACCTATAACGTGATGCTTGATCGCATCTGTAAACTAAATGTCAAAGGTTGTGTGCGAAGATCATCTTCCTCGCTGCTGGGCGCAGAGTCCCGAAATGGAGATGGAAGAACACCGGAGAAGCTGCAGATGGATATGGCAAGATGGAAGCACAGCAAGCAAACGATATTTCCCCGTGACATGCGTCCATCGCAACAGATCAGGATCAAGGAAGCGCGAAATCTTGCAGAAGAATCACTCGGCCGCAACGTCCACAGTTTTTCTTAAACTGCCGATGAGCCTGCACGTGGAGGCGCAAAGAGCTGCAGGCGAGAAGTTCAATCACAGAAAAGTACAAGAGAATCGGAGAAGAGAAGAAGGTAGTCGAATCGCCTTAACATCCTCCGCCCGCTTTTGACTCCTGAAACTAAGAACTTCAGAGTCCTACCGTGTTGCATCTACATGCACGTTGAGCGAGCGGCAATAGAGGAGGAAGACATGACAAGGAAGGGAGTAAAAACGCAGGGAGCGATGAAGAGAAGAAGCGCAGGAATATACGGCATGATTATCAGCGTCTAGCACAAAGGAAAAGAGGACCTCCTTTCTTACAACTCGTAAAGCTCCAGATCAGGGGCAGGAAACAAACGTACAGCCACCACTAAAAGAGACAGCTAGAGCTTCGCGAATGCACAGGTGAAGTCCTTCTATTCTTGAGAAAACGTAGGCCGGTGAAGTCGATGAAACAGACATCTGCCTAAAAGGTTACGGCGGAAAATCGGATTCCAAATGTCAAGAAAAAAACGTTCCCGTCAGAACACGAGCAAGCTTGAAGAGAACTTTCCTCCACAGAATCGAAAAATCTTCCGATATAAAATCGACGACAATTTCAGATCCAGGATCTGAAGCAAAAACCACCAGAAATCGGCTCAGAAAAACTCGCTCAAATCCTCGAAAATCAAGCTGCAAACGTGAACTTCACTTCTGGCGCATCTTAGGTACCACAATCGATCGAAACTGCCGACAATAGTGGAACTAAAGAAAGCTCAGGGACCTGCCTCTGAGAGAGAGAGAGAGAGAGAGAGAGAGAGAGAGAGAGAGAGAAGCACAAAGGGATTAATATATATATTCCTTAACGGACACGAATGAATGACCGGAACTTAATCAAGACATAGTAGAAAAACAGAAGTTACGCCTTCCTTCTTATGTAGCAGCCAGCCCGTGCCAAGTCTTGTGCAAACCCGAGAAGAAAACGGTAGAAGCACGAGATGTCGAGGAGGGAGGAAACGGTGCGCACCGCGGGGAAGACGACGACGAAGGTATATACATAGTGTGAAACGACGGAGGAGACGACTGACTGAAAGGAGATCTTTCCGCTGCTCTTGTGTTTTTTAAAAATTTCACAAGGAAAGAAAATTTAGGGCAAGTTCAAAGGCTGTTTTCTTTACTGGCGAAATTTTGCCAAAAAGTGAAATTAATTTTTTTTAAATCGAAAAAGAAAAAAAGTGATCAAAGATTTAGTACGTTATTGCTAGTTTATAGCCAGATTTTACTAAATCTTCGTAAACATGATTTTTGCCACTTTTCTACATCTTCCCATGGATTATTCTCACTTTGGCTACAAACAAAAATTCCAAAAATAAAATAAAACACACACTGGTTGCATTGCAAGCAAACGTCGCGTGGGAAAACATGTCGTCGTCGTCGGCTACTCCATTGGGCAGAATAATTAATGTGTCTCCTCTTTTTTACTCAGTTTTTACTCGTTTTCCTAATCTCAGCAACCAAGATACTGTGGTAATAATCCCACCGCCTTTATTTTCTGTTTTCTAGGTAAAGCACTAGGAGCAATTTTTTAGTGTATTTGGACGGCACCTTCTTATCAAATACCAAAAGGGCCATACTTTTACCATTCACGTTCCTCAGGGAATATTCCATTAGCCCAGAGTAGATTCTATTAATATAGGGTAGGTTTTTTATTTTTTTTAAATTTTATTTTTTTATATATTTTTCTCATGCCCATGGTTGGAATTGGGGCGGGGGTGGTGTTTTGATTCTGAAGAAGGGGTTTAATTGAGGGCATGGGGTTTTTGATTTTGGGCCTATGATTTTTAATTCTAAATACACTTGGAATCAAAAACCCCATATTAGGGGCATTGAAATCACAGGCTCTAGAAGAAAACATATAAAGATAAATATAATTCTATCCCATGCTAATGATATCTACTTGGGCTAATGGAATTTTTCTTTTGGAAGCAATGAGTATCTTAAAAGTATGGCCCTTATGGTGTTCCATAGAGGTTCTCACACTTAGTCCTTAGGAGTATATCCCTCCAAGAGAAGAAGAGGGTTCTAATGCCCACTCTTTAAGGGTACAGGAAATTATGCCTACCTATAGGTGTAAGATCCCTCGTACTCTTAAGTACTCAATTTACTCAGTTATTTTTTGGTAATAACCTCTGATTATGCATAAATGTCAGGTCTCTAATATTCACCTTGAGAACAATTGATTGTACTACCTAGGTAGTGTAGGGTATGGAGTTTTTTTTAATATTATTATTATAAACATGTTTAGAGTTTTAGGGTTGATAACTTACCTAAATGAAATTTCAGCCATCGGGGTAGGTTATTAAAATTTGAAAATTCAATACCAAGACCATAAGGGTCTTTCCAGTTCTTGGAATGATATGTACTAGGTGGGTAGATTATATATGGGTTTTAAAAATATATAATAACCAGTTGGTAGGCACCCAATTATCATTTAATAACTAGAGTAATAATTGTGTATAGTTTTCTCCATAGTGGGCCAACACTAGTTTTTGACCCATGGCCCAAGTAAACAGCTATAGTTTTAAAAATTACATGAAATTTACTTTGCGGAACCAAATAATGTTGGTTGGCAACGTTTCACAATTTTCCAGCCCAATACAAGAACACCTCTATAATATGACATTCGATAATGTGACAAATTTTCATGTGACCAAACTTTTGGAGTGTTAAATCCTCTCCCTAATATGATTATGACCTTTGATTACATGACATCTTGAAACCTCCCTTTTGTATAAAAGTGTGAAGACCCACATAATTCTTGAGGTCTCTTTGTACATGTATGTACTCAAATCTTGTAACTATGTTATTTTACATTGAGATCTTGAAGTGCTAGAATGGCCCCCAACAAAGTCCAAACGCTTCATCTTGGTCAAAATGAAATATCTTTATCAGAGTATGTGGAAATGGCTAGTGAGGATGTCGTGCAAACATAATATACAACAAATGGTCGTGTGAACTTAGAACTAAGAATTGAGAAAGAGATGAGGCTAATGACATTGATGAGATCCTTTTACTTTGCAATTGCAAGATGCTTTTCATCATGCTCAAATATTCTTTGAGTTTGTTTTGGATAATCCTCAGGACTTTGGAGAATTGAAGGTGATGAGTATTTGGAGGTTTTTGGGTACACTCAATAAGATGAGTCTTGCAAGTCTCGATGGACAACATGTTTCAGATCTTATTTTCGATAAAAGATTCTTATTATATTTAGTTCATCTTTCATCTTCATTATTATTTTTTGCTTGTGTTTTTCAAGATTCCTAATACATTTACAAATTTGTATGAGAAAAGATCATGTCCTTATTTTTGTAACTTATGATACCTAAGCCATTTAACCTAGGTCATATAACCTGAACTAAAATATACAAAAAGCACCTTTGTTTCTGAAAAAAATACACACCCTCTATAATATAACAATACACCCTCAAATGTCAAATTATTGAAACTATGACAAATGGATAATTTGACACTTTCATTGTATCCTTAAGGTGCCGTATTAAGGAAGGAGAAGAATACTATGAATTGCTTGAAGAAATATTAGACCAGATATTTACTAAAATAAGGTTTTGGTGCCTTATCATGGTGAGAACACAATATTTTCTGGTTATAAGTTGGGGAGGGGTAAAAATATTAACACTAAATTTAAATGTCATAAATACCTGAAATAGAGTGCAATGCTGGAGTTGCTCCTAATGGGAATAATTCCTTTGCAAGGAGCCTAATTAGCTAAAGGATGAGGTTTTTCATTCTGTACAACTATATTATATAGTCATAATATATATAGTATATTATGATTATCATAGTACCTTGGCGAATGCCGCACACAAATGTCAAATAATTAATTTAACTTTAGTTTCCTGGTTTGACACTTGAGTTTATTATTCTGAAATTTTTGACAACCAAGAGTAAGTTTATTGTAAGGTTTGTTTGTTTTAATAATTTGAATTGTTTTAGTGATCATGTGAACCTCCATTTAATATCCCCCCTTTAACATCCCTGCTTCCAGACCTTTACATTTTAAGCAACTTTTTTGAAATTTCAACAGATTAAAAAATAATTTAATTATGCCCAAGCTGCCAGGGTACTACAATGTATGACTATACTTTTGAGAAGGCAGATACTTAATTGGTCTTTTTATTTCGTGCAAAAAGGGCCAAAATGAATATTTTTGGGCTCACAAACAAGCCTGAAATTCAATACAGGAACCACCTGAAATTTTGAAACTACATGTGTTCAAAATATTCTCCAAACCCCCAACTAGTTGACCCCAGGCCAGAAGAATATTCTCAGCATCATGGGTCTGGGATGAAGGGGTTTTGGACACTTGTTTCTCATGTTTTCAAAATGTTGAGTGATTTTTCAAATTCCAATGTAGTCTGGTTTGAGCCTCGTTTATTTTAATGTTAACCTGCAAGACATAAAGCATTGGCGATACAAATTTTTTAGTGTATTGATAGGGTACGGTACCCGCATGTGGAACTTTTCCTCCACCCAGGGTAAGGCATTTTCAAGAGCAGAATGCCCACTCCAACAAGCATCTTCTGGTGCTTCATGTCAGTTAATGCCCTGGTTGCAAGGGCATTACTGAAATATGTGCCCTTACTTGGCTTTGTGCTAAATATCAAAAGGGCCATACTCATACATGGCTCCAACCTCAAGCCGAATTGTTAAAAGATGTTTCAACCATAGGCCAAATTGCTAAAAAAAATTTCTAATCCTAGGCCAAAGTGTCCAAAAAAGATTTTAACTTTAAGCCACATTCTCTAAATATATTCCAACCTTAAGCCAATATGCATATGCAAAATTTAGTTCTGTCTTGGGGTAAACTTTCTTGACATGATGTCTAACATTAAGCCAATATATGTGTATTATTACCATTTTAAATGTGTATTTGCATCAAATACACGAAAATTCTTGGTGCAATGGCTTGGGGCGATTACAATTTGACCCAAGGTCATTGTCTTAAGGGTAGAGAACAATTGTCTTAAGGGTGTAGGACATTTATCTCAAGGGCATGGGACATTTGTTTTGGGAATACATGACATTTGGCTTAAGGGAGCAAGACATTTGTCCTAGGGGCGAGAAACATTTGTCTTAAGGGTGCCAAGACATTTGTCCTAATGTTGGTCTACCCAACATACTGACTTTCATGTGAGAGAGCACCCGGGAAGGTGGGCAGTGAAAAAAAAAAAGTTTTTTCACCTTTATAACCTGCTCGAAATTATTGGACAAAACAAATTCTCAAACTGCCCAAAATTTCTAAAGCATGAAAATATTTTCAGAATGCCCCAAAAATTTGGGCATAAATGAAAACTATCATCAACATTTATAAGGTGCCAGTTATTATTGAGCAGAATGAGAATTCTCAAAATGCCAATAAATTTCAAGCATGGAGATTTTTCAGAGTGCCCAATTTTTTTGGGCAGAAATGAAAAAAAAATCAACATTTATAACTTTCCCAAGCAAGCTAAAATTTCTAAAATTGCCTGAATTTTTTTCAAGCATCTTAGAAAACAAATCTCATGAATATTTCCGAGCATAGGATTTGTTGAATTCCCAAATTTTTGAGCAAAAATGAAAAATAATCAACCTATATAATCTGCCCAAAATATATTTGGCAGAATAAAATTCTCGAACTAATGAATAATTTTTCAAGCATTTTGAGAAATGTTGTTAAGGAATTTTTTAGAATGCCCAATTTTAAACCTAATTGTAAGCCTCAGTGCTATTTTTTTTAAATTCCTAAGTCAAAACAATAAAAAGATTCTAACCCCAAGCCAAAATGGTAAAATTTTAACAATCCTAAGTCAAAATAATAAAAAGATTCTAATCCTTAAGCCTAAATAGATTTTAACCTTTAGGCCCAAATATATTTAGGCCTAAAAGGATTCTAACCTCAAGCCAAAAATATTTTAAAAACTCTAACCTTCAGCTTAAATGTTAAAAAGATTCTAACCTTAGGCTTAAACATTAAAAATATTTTAATCCTAAACCAAAGTATTGATAAAAATTATAACTATAGGTTAAATTATTTTTAAAATAATTAACCTTAAATCAAATTTCAACCAAAAATCAAAGTTCTTAAATTTTTTTAAAACATAAGCCAAAGTCTTTAAAATATTCTGAGTGCTAGGCCCACTTGCCAAAACAATTCTAACCCCAAGCGAAAATGGTAGTTGTTTTTAACCTTAAGCCAAAATAATAATTTTCTTAAAACCCTAGGCCTAAACATATTTTAATCCTTGGATCCAAATAGATCCTAACCTTAGACCTAAAAAAAAATTAACCTTAGGTCAAAATTTCAACCAAAGATCAAAGCTTTTAAAATATTTTAACCATAAGCCAACGTCTTAAAAAAAGATTATGAGTCTAAGCCAAATTGTTAAAAGAATCTAACTTTAGACCCACCTCATTATGTCTTGAGGCGTACAATACTCGATCTTTGAGGCACGTTTCCATTAACCTTAGGCCTAAAAATGATAAGATGAATATATTTTTAAATACGTCCGAAGGTTGTACCATGAGCCAAACAAATCTATCCTAAGGTCCAATCTGAAATTGCTTCCAGTACGGCCCTTTTAATATGCCATAGCTGCATGTCTTCAGCTTCAGCTGGGCCTTATTTCAGGAACAACCCCACTCCTTGGCCCCCAGTTACCTTAGTCGGTTACTCCACCGTAGTCGATACTCCAAGACAAAGAAGGTGGGGTTGACAAAAGAAGAGGATTCAAATGTGAGGAAAATGGACATGGTCTGGAAGTAAACATTAGTAAACTTCATTTCAGAGGTCGGTGGATCTGGTGGCCAATCGTGGTAGCCATCCTAACATTAACGCCACATTGTGGGCTATAGTCACAATGCTAACTTATTGGGTGATCCAATTGACCCAGCAAATTGGAAGGGAGAACACACCGTCTAGTATCTGCGATATGGCCAATCAGACAGCACCAAATGCGTAACCAGATGAACACATTTTAAAGGCTACCTTATTGAGTGGTTGGATTGACTCTGAAAATCTGAGATGAAGAAAGGGGCACAGTGAAACAGCACCTACACTGGTAAGTTCACATCATTGAAGTGAGGCTTCTAAGTGGACCCTGCTTCGTCGTACAACAACTGGGCTTGGACATTCATGGTGTTTGAAAATTTGTGGTTGGTGGCTGTTTTTTCTTTCTTTGTTTTTTTTTAATCGTAAAGCACTCGAAGAAAAATTTGTAGTGTATGTAGAAGGCACCTTATTATATTCATGACTTTCATTCCTAGAAATTGGGAGTGATATTATGCCTATTCCTCAAGGGTGGGAGGGAAGCTATGCCTACTTTACGTTAGGTGTAAGAACCCCCCCATTATTGACGAGTAGGCATAAGAACCCTCCGATTCATATACCTCATGATCTACATAGGTTTGGTTAATGATAAATTTTTTGCCTTGTGCTTTTCTATAGGTAAAGCCCATGGGTGAGGGACATTCCCAAAATGCGAGGCCCAACTCGACTATAGCCTCGTGGGTGTCCAACTTTTGCTTATGTCTTTGAACTCATTGCTTATTATCATCAACCTTAACTTGAAAGGAACCAATGAGAACAGATCATTCTCCATTTAATTTTGCTGCCCTTTCTGCACATCAACTGCTTATTTTATTGCTTACAAGTGTAGTCTGTGCCGTTGGCTCAAGTGTGAACACATTTGTTAGTTTTCACATCTTTAGAATTGAAATTTTTTTAATTTGACAATGTGAAAAAATTGAGGGCCCATGTGTGAACACATTCTACCATTTTAGTACAAATTGTTTAGAATTTCAGTCATGCCAAACTTTCAACCCTAACCCTAATTCCACCCCAATTCATGATATTACATTTTCATCAACAACACAATTTACATATATTCACAACCCACTTTTCAGCGTATTCACACGACATGCCCTCTACCATTTGTTTCATGGTTTATTTTAGCCAAAGCAAAGAAACAACATACAATAGTCTCAAAACTCGAAGGATTTTTTTGAAAAGAACCAAAATCTGAAAGACCACACAAATGCTTGTTTGGGTGATGGCAATGTAGCCAAAGTGGGGGCAATAAATTTCAATAAAAAATCCATTGCTTTGTAAAAACCATGCCTTTGCATGAATGAAATAAGTAAGGTAAAACAACATTGTAAATAAAGTTTGGAAGTTGCTATTTAATATTTCAATATAATGTTCATTTTTTTGGTAAATTTTGTTTAGGAAGAAATATTTTCAATGAATAAATTGATGTGGTCCTAGAAAGTGCTACATACAATTGGCCATGAGATAATACAGGTGTTCAAATTTCTAAACTCACATATTTTATAAAATGTCCTTGTGATTTGTTAATTATCATAGAAAAACAACCTTCACAAGAAATTGCCTTCGAGAAAATTTGAAAAATATTTTTAATGTGGTTGGTTTTAACTTAATTCTAAGGACAAAAGTTGTTTCTCTAGTATGTGCATCAATTAAAATGTATGCCCCAATGACATCACCATTTAGTCATGTCACTATGAATCGTGAACCATTGCAAAGTCCACAATTTTGCAAGGCAACATGATGGGGCATCCAACTTTGAAATGCAACTTCGATGGTGGTAATCATTACAAGTTTAAAGAATATTCAATAGGATACAAATTATGGTTGTTTCATTTAGAATACATATTGAATGATTGATGATTTGGATTGGAAGATTGAAAGTTGAATGTGTAGTTCATCTAACATCAATTAAAAGAATTTCAATACCAAAGGACACAACACATATAACATTTTGTCCTTGAGCACAAAATTTAACTACAATTGTGTTATAAACAAATGTTTTACATGTTCAAGGTGGTCCATCTAAAACAAATGTTGTACCACTATGTTCATTCACTAAGATTAAAACTTTTTGACAAATAATATATTGTTTTGGATTAAATTAGGGTAAACATTCTTAGACAACGGGTATTATATCTTCATGATTCCAATCAAATTGTTCTACAATGAATGGATTTGGATGACAAATTACTCAATGAATGATGGATTGTGGCAAACCTGGTATGTCACATAATGAAATAATCTAATGGTCCTTCAAAGTTTCATTAAGAAAAAATAATCCATAATCATGTACATCATGTTCACTGAGATTTTCCAAATCATGTGGAAATTGCAATCGATGTTTTAAATCATTGCATAAATGACGATGAAATTATTTTCATAAAAGTTGGTTTGGAGTGCAAAATACAAGTATTGTTAGAAACATATGTCATAATTTGTTAATCATGTTTGGAAAAGTAAAGCTTCTTGTAAACATTCAATCCACTTTTTATCATCCTTTAATAATTCTAGTGCCAAACATGCTTCTTTGAATATATTGTAGATATGGCCATGCATTGTTTGAAGGTCTTCAAATGAAGTGGGTCCTTGAACTATTATAAGAAGCAAGCAACGATAATAATGTTCTCTAATAATTGGATTAGCAAAATACAACCTTCCGAAAGCAATTCCAATTCATTTAGATGTCCATCTTTTTGTTGTAATAATCCAAACATGATGTTGAGGAAATTCAAGATACGTGTATTGTCTAGGATTTTGTATCTATAGCACATCTCGCAAAATATGTATTAATTTTGTTGTTTCACATTCTATTCTTTGAAGAACCAATGTTGCATCATCATTGGCATTGAATATTACTCTATGCATCCTTGACAAATGGAGAGCAAAATGTACAACATTAGGTTATTCTTCATGCATTTCCATTGCAAATAAACATCAAATCGCCTCAAATGCATTAACATATTGAGCATCAAGATATTGTTCAACCTCATTTGGTTCACAACCAAATTGCATAGTGGTATGATCATGTCTTCAATAAATATAATTATGAATATATTTTACAACATGAATGGAAGTACATACTTTTATATTTATACGACATCCATATTTTCTAAATAGAAATGGATTGGATGCCACATCATTTATTGATTATCAACTAAAAGGTTGTGTGTTTCATAGTCACATCCCATGTTGTTTTCCCTTTTATACAAAAGATATCCATCAACATCCATGGAAGTTAATTTTGGGAAGCCCCTTTAAGTATTGTTTGGATCACATTCCATCTTTCATGCATGGAGAATGAAGATTATGCAATCCACATGGGCCATGTATCATTGTTTTCAACATTGTATTGAAAAAAACTAGATCAACCTTAGGATCTAAAAATTCAATAGAGACAATTTGATCCACTATTACTAAATCATTTTTTTGTATTTTGTTGTAAAGAATATGAGAAAATGCATGTGTGGTAATTTTCGTTTCTGAAATTCAATCATGTAGACATGTGCCATAGTTTGCCCAAGTGCGCGATTTTAAAAAATGTCTCGAAGGAATGCAAGTTGTGACTTCAACTTGAAAATACAAACAACTAGATTAGGTTGATGTTATATTATTTTATTTCCTAGTAATAATGCAAATTTGATCTCAAACCATTTAGGGTTTGCAATCATTGTTCCAAATAAATCAAGTTGTTTTAAATAACAAATGATGGCCATAGAATCTTGAAAAATCTCAAACATATTGTGAGGACTACCCACAAATGATGAAGGTAAAATAACTTTATGTTTGAGATTACAAAGTTATATTTATTCATTTGCATCATTCCCAATTGTAGCCACAAGACCTTAATATACATCAACTTTTAATGTCATTTGGTTCATTTCTACCCAATGCAAGCAAACTTGCTCTATTGTTGCCCAAGTATCAGTTATGAATTCATGCAATAGTTTTTCGACACAAATTATTGTGGAATATTCATTAGTTGTTAGATGTAAATGATATAAATGAAATGAGTTTAAATTACATATGTTTGATGTGCATGTATTATGGCATGTGGGATATTTGGATGCCACCTTAATTTACCACAGGAGAAAAACAAGACATAGTGCAAAGGCAAGTATGAAGGATGACATTTATTGGTACTTTGTAATTCACATCTTCACAATCAAATCATTATGTCATGAAGTGCAATTGAAACCTCTCCATTTCCAAGCAAAACAATTGTTATTTCAATTGTTTAAAACAAGTTATAATGTCAAACATATCTTCCAAGTTCAAAATGTAAAACATCAAATCCAAATGATCAATGCCTCGTCCTTGTTCCTCATGTAAAGTTTCATAAGTTTACTTCATGAGTGGAACAAAATGATTATGTTCAAGTAAAAGTTGTTGTAATGTCAACATTGTATCTAAACACACTATTAGATTTCCCCACATACGAGCTTGTAATGTTTTGTTTGGATCATATACATATAGTTGTGCAAATACTAGTTGTATACCAAGTTCAAGTAATAAAACACCACATTTGTAGGTTATTCTTCCATAGACATGGAAACAATAGGGTCCCAAGCCCAACATGTGATCTCAATTAACACCCATTGAAATGAAAGCAAATGTATTATTGTACCATCATATGTTATCATGAAATTATTTTATGACCACATCATCCCTATCAAATGTTGTTGTGATGCATGTGGTGGTTGTCAAAACAAAGGTAATGCAATCTTGCCTTTATGACAACATGTACGAAATAATGGATTTGTGAGAATATTATTTGTTAAGTTTTTTGCCATTCAATGTTAAGCATCGCAAGTTGACACACAATGTATATATTGCCCAAGTTGTAACAAACCCTTTCTTCATAAAATGGTGCCTTTTGTTTAGCTTCATATGTAACTTTGTCATGCAACTTTCATTTTGCTTGAATGGAGGTCCTGATGACCCGATGGCCTTAATAACAGCTACATGTGGTGTTTTATAAGTTGCTTGTGTTTGTAGCCTTTCCAAGTTGCTTGAGCTAATGATTTTGTGGCGTTGATAGTTGTTACATGGGGTGTTTGATAAGCTATTTGAATTTGTCACTTTTTTTCAATTCAACTCAATGATTTTATGGCCTTAATAATTGTTACATGGGGTGTTTGATAAATTACTTGAGTCCACAACCTTTCCTTGATTTGATTGATGATTCTATAGCTTTAATAGTTGTTACATGTAACATTGGATAAATTGTTTACAGTCACGGTCTTTCCTCTACTTGAATTGATGACTCTATTGCCTTAATACCTACTACATGGGGTGTTTGATAAGTTGTTTGAGCTTTCAACATTTCTTCAATTTGAACAAATGATTTTGTAACCCTAAAAGTTGTTATATGGGGTGTTTGATAAGCCATTTGAGCTTTCAACCTTTCTTCAACTTGAACATATGACCATGTAACCGAGTGAAAGCACACTATAGTGACCCCTTTTGGGGCATTTTTGGGTTCGGTATTATAATAAATACAATATAATTGTTCTAAAAGTATGGTACATTTAATTTTTAGCATCAATTTTGGTTTTTGAGCCTTATTATTATTTTTTTACAAAATTAATGCTATGTAATGTTATTTTTAAAATAATAATAAATTTCATTATCCATATTGAAGGATCCATGAATATACATTAGTATTATAGGACCACAATATCATTTTGACTGCATTAACTTTAAAGTTTCATTAATCATTAAAATAATCAATTTTAATGAAATTGCCCATCTAATTATGCTTGTCATTTTCTATATGAATGTGATTATTTGTCAGATTTTCAATTTACCACACAATAATTGCATTTTTGTTGAAATTTTTCATTTTTGTGATGAAAAATCTCAAATTAATCATATGGTATGCAAACATGGTTCAAACTATGTGGAATGATTTGGTTCAATATATCTTCAACTTTTATAAATATTAAAAATCATTTTTAAAAAAAATTAATACAAGTACACTACATTTGTTTCCACAAATGTATTTCAATCTTACACTTTATAAAATGAAATGAAATAATTTCTTTTCTAATATCTTGCTTAAATTGTATTCTAACAAAATATGCAAAAATATTGTGAAATACTTTCAAAAGTTTGAAGTGGGATACATTCAAACATGCATACCCCTGTAAAGTAATACAATGTGACACCCCAAAGGGGATCATCGTAGAGTGCCTTCACCCAACCCTAATAGTTGTTACATGGGGTGTTTAATAAGTTGCTTGTGTTTGCTACTTTTGTTCACTCTCTTCATCAATTTCCATATGTCATGTTCAAATGGCACAATCTCTTACTCTTACACGTGTAGTACATAAACTAACACCACCATGATGTCTAGGAGGCATGTCTATGGTTTATAATGAAATAATTCCACACTTTGGGATCATAAACACAAAATGGGAATGATCAAGAACACTTGAACCTCCCTCTCAACTTAAAAAGATAGGTTGGGGGTCAAAAACATACAATGGGAAATATTAGTTAAACTTCCTTTGTTCCCTTTTGACTTGAAGCATGAGAGATAGGTCTAGGGATCAAAATTGCATAATGGCAAGGAGCAAGGACACTCCTCTTCCTCATTCCTAACTTTTTAGGAAGAACAATTTTAGGAATCAAAAACACATAATGATAAGGAACAAGGACACTCCCTTCCCTCTTTGGCTTGAAGTGTAGAGAATAAGTTTAGGAATGAAAAACTTCCTTCCCTCCCTCCTAGCTTGAAGAAGATAGATGATCGTTCAAAAGCCATAGTCAAATGTGTCATTTCAACATTTTCATTTTTTCTTGATTAAAGAATTTTTCTTCAAAATAGTTGTTTCATTAAATAAGTACATCATTCAATTCAAACCCCGACAATGTTTCCGAGAGGGTAAAATCCTTCTTAATTTATTCTTTGGTTAGAGAAAAGGAAGGCATGCACTTTTGTTGGAAACTACTTGGAAGAATTTCTAATGGAGTTGAAAATTGAATTTTTATTTAGTTTGATTCTCATTTATACACATGAAACTGGCTCCATTGGCAAGGTTTGTTTTCAAACATTTAGAATTTGGATTCAATTACCACCAAATTGGAATTCTAAATTATATTAATTTCAATGAAAAAATATATGTGCACATTTGTTTTCTTGTTTTTCATAAATTTTGGCCACATGAAAAATTTAAAGATCAAGAATATAGTTAAGTTCAAAATGCAATTTGAGTCAAGAGCTTGAATCAAACATGACAATAAATCAATATAAAAAATTTTGTTATAGATTTTTTTGTGTAATTTGAAGTTTTTATTCAATTTGATTTTATTTGATACACGCAAATTTTTGCAACATGAAAATTTTGAGAATAAAAAATGTAATTAAGTTCAAAATGCAATTTGAGTCAAGAGTTTGAATCAAATATGATAGTAAATCAATATAAAAAGTTTTGTTGCAGATTTTTTAATGTAATTCAAAGTATTTATTCACTTTGATTCTCTTTTGATACACACAAATTTTGGCAACACGAAAAACTTTAGAACCAAGAATATAATTTGAATCAATAGCTTGAATCAAATACAACAATAAATAAGTATAAGAAATTGTGTTGCAAATTTTTCAATGTAATTCATATTTTTAATTCAATTTGATTCTCTTTTTATACACATAATTTCTAGCAACATGAGACATTTGAGGACCAAAATTTAATTAAGTTTGTTGCAATGTTTTTCATACAATTCAAATTCAATTACCACCAAATTGGAATTCTGAAATATATCAAATTTCCCACAAAAAAAAAAAATTGCACAATCTTCATAATGGAAAATCTCTTAATTTGGCAATGTGCAAAAATTGAGGGCTCAACTGATTTTTCCTTCCAAACCCAATTTCTGCAGTTTGTTTGAATTTCCAACAACAAAATTCACTCACAAAAAAAAACTTCCACACACTAGCTTTGAAAATTGTGAAATAAACTCTATTAAATTTGACTCACTGAGGGCTTTCCAAGAACACCAAGAATGCTTCCAGATTTCAACACAGTTTCTAGTTATGATTTAGTTTAATTTTATACAAAAATCATTCAATATTCAAGAATTTTTACACCACAAGTCCAAATGTCATAAACCCAAGTTGATGCATCCCTCCTCATCAAGAGCTTTCCAAAGATACCAAGAACACAATCTAAAGTGCCTTGCTTTGGTGGATCTCATACAAAACAAAACAAACTACTTTTCATAGATACATGTCAAAAAGTTGTAATGTGAGATAAAGTGTAAGGAGACACTCCAAAAGATAAGTGCTATTACAGCCTAGGTTTAGTTTTCACATTGATAAAAATATTAAAAAATCTCAAAAATGATTTGTTTTTTTTAATATTTAATAAATCATGGAAATAATAATGATTAATTATTTCCATGAGTTACTATGATGTCGTCATATGAGTAATGAAATTATTTAAAATATAACCTATGATAATTATGACAATTTTCAACATCTCAATTTAATATTTTCACACACTTTTGTTGAATTATTTTGTTTAATAATAAAATTGAACTTAAAGTAAGATAATCAAAAAATAATTTCCTTGACGTTGTTTGTTAGATCAACATTAATTTCATCAACAAACATTATAGGCCAACCATGCATACACCTAACAATTAATGTTGATTTTCACTTATATCATTAATGTTAATCCTCATCGAAATAAACATAAGTTTAACACCCACTATTGATAAAACTTGAAACAAAGGTTAAACTTGCTGAACCCAATAAACCAAAATTTGACCAAAGTAATGGTGGTTGTTGAAATCAAACCTTTTATGATATAAGTTAAATGGTTTCACAAGAAGTTAAAGTCCCCTACCACTTATTAGATATACAATCTTGGTCCAAGAAGCATAAGAAAGCTTGTTTTACACTAGAATTTAATGATGATTACCTAGCAGGCCATGTGTCAATTATCCAAATATATTAAAAAATTTGTAAAATCACCCATCCCAATATCACTTCAATTAAAGTGGGGTTAATTTCAGAGTTCTTATAAAAGAAATATTTTTAAAATATTTTAAAAGTAATATCGAAGCATGAAAATCATTCTAAATTCAATAACATTTGCTTTGTTGATCCAAAAGTTATGAAATAACAAACATGCACATCACCTTGTCAAGCACACTGCAAACCAAAAGTGGGGTGATGGGTATATGATTTGAGAGAGCTACAACATGATCATGTCCAAACAAAACAAACATTTCAAAATATTATTGAATCGCAATATGGATATTTCATTTAGGGATTTTTCAACTAAACAAATTAATATGTCATTATGTCAAAAATGTCATTTTATGACTAATCCTATATGTGTACAAGTGGATAAGCGACTAAAAATGGTATAAACAACATATTTGAATCAACTACAAATGGCATAAGCAATTAGTGTAGTTGATAAGGACCAATCATAATGGCATTTTTGGCATAGTGTGTGTTGCATACATTTTATAGGCCCTCATAGCATTACAAGGAATTTGTGTATTAATAATTGATTGTTAAATCAATTTTAGTCATAAAGGTCACATGTGATGGGATTTTCTTTGGTTGCCTTGGACAAGTCACATAAAATTTTAATCACAATAAACATTACATGGCACCTAATCAAAAACAACAATCACATCAAGGCATGATTAACACCAATTTTTCATCCAATTGACATTTACCTTACATGGTGCAATTATGTACAATTAGTTTTTATGACTAAAGTGTGAAGTCACAATTGTTTACATGGCATGGTCATTTGTAACTATTGTTACAATTAAAATGTAAGAATGCCTAAGTTATTTTGTTCACTAAAATGTTGACATGTGACAAGTTCCAAGTTGAACAAATGGCACCATGTTGATTACCTACATTGGCTTGGGGTGCCTAGGACAAAACCATGGGCTAAGGAGCCTAAGTGACTTAGGTTAAACACCTTGGCCTAAAATAAACACCTAAACTACCTAGCCTACACTAAGGTGGATAGATTACAATAGTAAAAATTTGATCCCTTGACCTCAACATTGAGGGGCAAAGTGTTTAACATTGCACCAATTTTTTTATGTAATATGAAATGGAATTGCATTTCAATCAACACTTTTGATAACCTAGTTAAGTGACCTACTCAACTTACCTTAATATATGTAGGTTACCTAGGGGTTATCTACGGTATGTAAGGGTTATTGAGGGCTTGCCTAAGGATTGCTTAGGTTACCTACATTACCTAAAGGTTGTTTAAGCTACTTAAAGGTTACTCAAGCTACCTAGGGGCCTATGCACAGATTGCTTAAGGGTTATTTAAGCTACCTAAATGTTACCTAAGGGTTGTTTAGAATATCTAAGAGCTTACCCAAGGGTTGCTTTTAAGTTAAATAGGTTACCTAGGGCCATTTAGACGTTGTTATGTTATTTAAGGACTAAAAACAAGTTTCTTAGGCTACCTAGGGGCTTACCTTTAGGATATTTAAGTTATTTATAGGTTATTTAGGGGCTACTTAAAGCACCTAGGCTACATAAGGGCTACCTAGTGGTTGTTTAAACTAACTAAAGTACCTAGGGCCTACCTAGGAGGTTGTCTAGTTTACTTATACTACCTAAGGGTTGTTTAAAATAATTAAAGTACTTAAGGACCTACCTAGGAGCTACTTAAATTACCTAAGGGCTCCCTAAGGGTAGGCCTAGGTTACTTAGAATACCTAGGGGTTACTTAAAGGTTATTTAGGGTGTTTAGACTACTTCAATTAACATGACACATTGTTTGCAATAGCTTGTCAATAACACATGTACATTTGCACCTATGATACATAGTCATAATTTAAGTTGAACAAGACATCACATGTTTAATCACATGTGGACCACATAATTAGTTGAACATCAAAAAAATTATATTTTCATTTATAGTTCAACATCACCAATTTTGGATGATATGAATTTATTATTTTTAGTGAATGTGAAATTATGTGCATAACTAAGGGGTGCAAATAAAATGATAAAGAGCATTTTGTTTGGCAACACAAGGTACGATCTATCGTAACGGTGACTAACATTAAATATCTTGTAAATTAGCTTGATTAGTTTATCTACCTATGCACATAGCTTGATAACTATAAAAGCCCATGAAGCTATGCAATTAAAACCTTTTTTAAAACATTACTCTTTTTGAATGTAGGTTCAATAATCTTCTTTATTTGCTATATATTCCTTAAATGTTTTCATCTTCATTTTTGTTAAGACCAATAGTAGTAACAAGTTATAATCTCATTTACAATTTAAAACCACCTTGAAATAGAATATGCAATTATAAGTTATTTTTACCATGTGTCATAAAACTAAATTAAAATGGCAATCATAAAGATGGTTAATTTGGACACAAATCATAAACAAATGAATTGCTATGGACATGATTTCCTTGCAAGGTTAAAGAAAGAAATTGTAAAATTGAAGATCCCAAAGAAGCAAATAACATGCCCATACTTTTGATAAGGTGCAAAACACAAGAAAAGTTTGTCAACTTAGGGAAAAGCCTAGTGGAAACCATTTACATTCTTGTAAAGTTGAATCGATAGACCCCATATTTATAATTAAGACCCAATATCTATATTTCAAGATGTATAAACACAATGATTTGGATGAAATTCATGATTTAAATCATTTGAAATTGAATTCAAACCTATAATATTCAAAGCATAAAATGTGGGTAAATAGAATCAATTTTGATCGATTGATCACAATGATTAGTCAATGTGGTTATGTTTAATTATCCTCACTCTACATTATCCTAAACTTATGATGGGGATGGGAAAAAACTTCCACACCATTTTGGATAAGCCCACATACCTTGGTGTGGGTGGATCTCCTATAGATAGAAAATCTATAACCTATTTAAAACATGTAGATACAAATTTTAAAACATTTGTTTCAAAGACTTGCAATATTACCTAGTTTAAACAAAAGATCAATTGACAAATGCATGTCATTGGACAATAGTTTCACAATATTTCTCTGGTGGACACACCATCTTTACACAAAAAGTTGAAGACAAAAGGAATGGCTATGAGACAATATTGAACTTCCGAGGTAACAATGTGGTTTCACACCATTGGAAGATCACTTGTGGCACAAAAGGCAAATAATCCCAACCTATGAGCAATCCTTGGGTGGAAATAACCATGAGCAATATGAAAACGTTTAAATTGTTGTGGGAAGTATCATGGTAAACACCTCTATGAACTTTGTGGGTGTCAATGAAACATCATGTGTGACATCCGAATGGATTTGTTGCAAGGTTTGAATAGTATCAAACATTATAAGTACAAATCAATTAGAATGCCACAATAATCCAAAGGATGGAACTAGGCTATTGGTAGGTACTTGTCTCTTGCATGGTTGTGGGCTAGAAACTAATAGACAATTGCAAGACAACAAGTGTGATAATGGAGATCATAAATTGCACAACCATGCAAAACATCACTCACTTAGTGAAAGTCCCAAACTTTGTAGGGGTGTTTAACATCCTACCACTTTTGTAATCCTCTACATTGAATCAATCTTGTAGATGGTAAAAAACCCATTCCATGGTACTAGAAGAACCCTAAGATGGGGCATAGGATTGAATGTTACTTAAAAACAATAAAGAAAAAGTTCCAACTCTTTGAGCAAGGTGAAGCACACAATTTGAAACCTCAAAATCGGGATGCAAGATTTGAAAGGCAATGATCGTGTCGGAAGAAAGTGCATGGGGCCGTGGAAAGCGGTGTAAAGGCATGCACTACATGAAAATAGAATATTCTCACCTTATAGAATTTGACTAAAAGCTGAACTTGGATGAAAATGCAAGTGTGTGTCTAGTGTGACCACCGATGAAAAAAAAGATCAAAGATGAAGTGGGGGTTAGGGGAAATTTTTGAATTTGGGAGGCCTTTCTGAACTTGGGGTTTGGCAAGTTACAAGCAATTACCCTTGGTGAAGTAAAAGGTTCACCCAAGGTGGCATAACTGAGCCAGGGTGAAACACCGCCCACACTAGTACCTTCACCTTCTAGAGTGAGGCCACTTAGTGACCAAATTAAACCCAAGAAATGTTAGATTTGGACTCAGAGACCCTGATTTAATCCAAACACATGAGGTATTTCTAATACCCTAGGGTCAGCTTCCACATTGGCAAAACATTTTTTTTTTTCCAAAACATAATTTCATTTTTAAAACTTGATTTTATTTTATTTTCCCCCATCATCTTAGACTATGATATTATTATATGAGGAGTGAAATTATTCAGATTGTAGCCTGCACTAATTGTGATGGTTTTCCACAACTCAGCTTCAGATTTTCATGAAAAAAATCATTTTCACTATTTTAAAAATTATTTAATGAAAAAACTGACACTAGGGTAAAGTAATGAAAAGCTGAAATTTAGATGAAATTGGGTAGGGGCTTTTACCATGGTACGAGTGTGGGTGTGGGTTCACCCAAGGTGGCATAACTGAAGGTAATGAGAATCTTGACATTTTGATTGGCTTTTACCTATTTCACCAGTTACACACAATTAATTAACAACCAACCTTCCTTCCTTGAGTTAAGAACCTACTACTACTAGTGAATAGAAAGTGGCAATTCGAGTTATCATTTGTAATCTTTTCATTTTGTGCTTCATCTATCATGCCACAAGTAAGAAGAAAAACCCTGTAAATAAAAATCAAGGATGAGAACCCATCCATCAAAAGTACAAGGCAAATGAGAACACAAGTTAAACACAACCCAAAGAAGAAACAAAAGCAAACATGCCACAAGCGTACTACAACAAGTGGTGGGAACTAGAAACTATTAACATTGGAGTTCGGCCTGTAGGCTTTTTGTACATTATAATTTATTTATTGTGATGGACAACACCCTGTGAGTTGCTTCTATTATGGAAACAAGCTCTGGAGTTTGGAAATTGGGATACATTCATCATCGGTAGGACACAATGAAAGAAACACACACACAAACTATCTCTCTCTCTCTCT
>Ga0209208_10001223_pt1 | contig 35981 bp, 36 predicted proteins | sample S1TSphfallax_3_FD_187694 | JGI IMG/M metagenome (GOLD analysis project Ga0209208, IMG submission 187694) | Host-associated microbial communities from peat moss isolated from Minnesota, USA - S1T2_Fd - Sphagnum fallax MG (SPAdes) (version 2) | ecosystem: Host-associated > Plants > Peat moss >...
TTTACATAATCACATCCATGGTTCACCATTTTCAATTATATGGATGTAAAACCATACTTGATGTTCCATTATTTTATCCTTTGCATGCTCAAAATCCCACTTAAAATCCATTAAATATTACCTTGCTCCAATCACTTGTAATTTTCATAGCATTAATAAGTTTCACAAGATGAATCACATTCAAAATCCCAATATTTTTGGGTTTACATTCACTTTGATAGATTTGCCAAACCAAGAACCAATATTGCATGAATGTATCAAGATCAATGGTTTTATTTTTTTTTTATTTTTATTTTTTTTAATTTCAAGGACTTATGAGGACATAATCCAAATTAGGAAAGGGGGTAATATTAACCAAGTATTAAGTATCAATTTGACCTTTGTAAGTGGTATATAAGTTTTTTTTGTAAATATTCATTAATTAGTTATTAATTATTTTGCTAGTTATATTATTAATTAGCATGTTATATTTGAATTGGTTCTTACTTAATGTTAGTTTATATTTGAATTAATTTTTATTTATTGTTAAGTAATTAATGTAATTACTAATAAAAACCACTTAACCTATATATTGCATCATTTTTTTTGTGGCGAAATTTCGCAAAATTGCGAAAATAAAAAGGGGTTAGCGAAAGGCGCTTGTAATTTAGGTCTATTTTTTAAATTTTTTTTGCTAGATTTCAACCATCATGCGAACCAAGAGGTCGTTCTAACAATGGATGGTTTAGATCCCTTGTTGCCCAAAAGCAATGGCCATAATCCTTTGGTTATCACTTTGCTTACTGAACGCAAAACCTATCACCATTTTGTTCAAATTCCTCAATGTCCTTCACCACCTCCATTGCAACAGGCTAAGGTTCCATCTCCATTAGAAGTGATAGTGGAACATGAGGTAAGTGCTTTTGAATCTTGATTATCTAAACATTGTTACAATGTAGTTGTGATTTGCTTAACGATTCACTGCATTATTGTTCAACAACTCTTTGCATTATGTTTTGGGTGGTGTTGCAACTTTAGCCTTGGGCTCGTAACCAAAGCAAGGGCTTGCAAGGTTGTGGGCCTAGAGAGGAAGCCCAGGAATGAAAGAAAGTGTGAGGGAATGAACCCTCACACTCCCAAAGGAGCTCCCACCTTGGGGGTTGGAGTCCCGGTGAATTTCCAAATGTTCAGAGAGCTATTGCAAGAGTCGAAACCCAATGTATTAAGGATTTCTTTATACCATTGGAAAGCTATCAAAACGTAGATGTCTAAAATGGGCTTGCATCACCCATTTGGACATTTGAAGCATAAGTTATGGCAAAAAGAGGGGCCGGGAGTCAAATTGCCACTAAAAGTCGAGAATCGACCCGATTTACTTACGTGCAGGTGTTGTGAGACATATTGTTGAAAAGCTCTCGAGAAGGGCTACAACTTTGCTTTAAACCTCATCTTAATTCAAGGTTTGCACACAAAGTTATAGGCCTTCAAAATCAAGGGAGTCCCAATTTTGGCAATTTCGAGACTACCACTTGGGAGTCCTGGGACAAAATGTCATTTGGATGTGGGCCTCGTGGAGAGGCACAGAGTATACTATAAGGGGGAAGGTGGTGGCTTCCCCAAGTCCAGGCCGTGATGAGTCTTGTGAGTCCAAGTTGCCCATGGCTCGTCCTAGCACCAAAAATGCTCCAACTATGCACTAACCACCTTGTGTTGGTTTTGTGCAGGTTCATGTGAGTAGTTGAAGCTTGTCAATTCTTCCTAGTCCCATTCCGGAGCTCCAACACGCCCTTCTACCCCTCTAAAGTGCTACAAGCCAGAGAACGTGCCCCGACTCCTTACTCTTATGTTGTTTTTAGTTTGGACTCACATTTAAGTCCTTTAAAGAGTTGGGAGTGCGTCATGTAGGTTCTAGACTCTAGTAACGTGACAACAAATTGTGAAGAGTTTTGATTATATGAATAATTAAGTCAAGGCTTCAATCATTATTTAAATATCAAGTTGCTTCAATAGTTTGTGCTCATTGTTGATTATTTGAGACCTTAAACTCCGTTGAGCACTTGTGAGATTCAAACCTTGTTTAATAGAAGCTTTAAAAACATGTCTTTGCCAAACATAATGCAAAATTTTCAATGTGATTTGAACAACGTGCTTTTGAATGAAGGCCTTGAGGGTTTTGAAATGTATCCTAATTCATTTGATTTTTTTGAATGTGACTTCAACAACTTGTTTTCGAGTGGAGGTGTTTAGAGTTTTAAGGTTTTTCCATAATCTTTTAATTGTTACTTACATTGCCATAACACCATGTTTCCTTTTAGGTTTCCTACAAATTTCAAATATAGATTTTTTTTCTCCAAATATGTGTTTGATTTTAGTTTTATGCCTCTTATGGTTGATCATGTTATAGGGGTGGCTATTGTTAGTGGTTGTGATAAGCTAATTACTTGTACATCACTGGGCAAATCGACCAACACCACACTTAATGCATCCACTTCTAATACGTTTGGTGCTTCTAATTCAAGGTCAACTGGTGTTAGGTTCTTAATGTGTCTATCATTGCAACTTCTTTAAAAGTGCCAAAGAACAAAAGAAAATTTGAATGTGACATTTAATGGGTTTTCAAGGACAATTGGATAACCAAATTTCCATGGGTTGAGCCTATGGTTGATTGGTAAGGTGCAACATGTGCGTTGTAGGATTTATTCAGTTGTGGAGGGTAAAGAAAAGTGTATAAACCCTAAAATTGATGGTCTTAGAAGCACTTAGGTAAAAGGAAAGTTTCGATTGCTCATTTGAGAGTTGTAGTGGGTGAGTATTACCAAAGTTCTAAAAGCCAACATCAAAAAAATGAGACGATCCATGTTATTCAAGGTCCACAATGACACACTCCCAAGTCCCGGGGTGAACCCACTTGAGGGTTCACCAAAGTATAGTTGCGGAAAGTTGGGACTCAGAAGGCACTCCCGGCTTCCAACTCTAGAAAGGGGTAGAGGGTCGAGTTGGGAGCCCAGGGATTAGACTAGGAAGAGGTATTAGTTGATCAAGCACGAATTTGCATCAAAACAAACCACCCACGTGGTTAGTTCACATTCCGGGACACCCTTGGGTGTTGGGACAAGCCACGGGCACTTCGGACCACAAAACACACCACGGCCCGGACTCGGGAGTATGCCACCACCATACTCCCTATAGTATACTCTGCGACACCCCGTGGGGGCTACATCCAAATGGCACAAATTCCCGGGACTCCCGAAATGGAGTCCCGAAATTGTCCCGAAATTGTCTCGGCGGGACTCCCGGAACTTTGAACCGCCATAACTCCCGACAACAGAGTTGGATCGCGACGAGGTCTAAACCAAAGTTGTAGCCCTTGTCGAGATCTTTCCAAATCCATGTCGCACACTTGAATCGAACGTCGGGAAGAGGTCGATTCCTGACTTTTAGTGGTCGGGAGTCAAACTACCAATTTGACTCCCGGCCCTTCTTTTGCCCACAACTTGGGCTGTAGATTCCGAATTGCCAATGCGAGGGCATTTTCGATATCTACGTTTCAAGACCTTTCGAATGACACCAAGAACACCCCAATGCGAGGTGTTTTTCCCCTTTCTGTCGAGCTCTGAACATTCAAGAGTCCCGGAGGACTCCCAATCCCAACTTTTCGAAGTGTTGGGCTTCACCCCCACACTTGGCCAAAGTAGGGGTGTGACAGTGCCCAAGTGTCGTCAAAGCCGAACTTCACCAGCGCCGTGAAGAGAAACCCCCATTCGATCTTGTCGAAAGCTTTCTCAAAGTCTAGGAGAAGCAGGACGAGGTCCTGGTCACTTTCTTCTGCCCAATCCAGGGCTTCTTGAGCCATGAAAGCGTTGTCCAGAATAGACCTTCCTTCCACGAAACCCGTCTGATTGGGTCTAACTATGTGTGGGAGGGCTGCTTGAACTTTTCCCGCGAGCACTTTCACCAGGATTTTGTAAGTGTTGCCAAGTAAAGTTATCAATCTCCAATTGCTGAGTCTTGTGTGGTCACCAGACTTGGGAATGAGCGTGAGCGTGATTAAACCTTTGTTAATGAATGCCGAGGTTGCTCCCTTGCTGAGCATAGCCATGAAGGCTTGTAGGAGATCCAGAGCAACTTCTTGTGCGCATTCGTGAAAGAATTCCATGGGGACGCCATCGTGTCCAAGCGCCTTTCCTTTGGGCAGGGCGCGGATGGCATCGTGTATCTCTGATAACGTGAGGTTTCTGATCAGGTTCGAGTTCATGTTTCCCTTGACCTTGGTGGGGACATTATGCCAACATTGTTTTTGGGCTTCCGTAGTGCTAGGGGCGAAAGGGTTCGAGGTGTAAAAACATGTATAATAGTTAGTGATGTAATGAGTGAGGTTGTGTTGGCCCATGATGGTCCCAGACTCAGTTTCTAGTTCTCTCAACAGAGCCTTTTTTTTCCCAATGCGTTGAAAGTCGAAGAAGGCTTTGGAACAAGTGTCCCCGTACTTGAGCCAATTGACTGAAGAGAGGTGCTAGCTGCGCGCCAGGAAGTCCTAGAAGACTTCTGCGAGCTTGCCCTGAGTGTCGGAGAAGATGTCCCTCACCTCCTCATTTGACGGGTCTCTTTGGAGCTGGATTTCCACCAACTGTATTTTTTTAGCATATGTCCTGACACGCGTTCCTTGAGCGCGTTTTTTTTCTCTTGCAAGGTGTGTGTTACTATGCATGACTCTTCCGATTGCAGCCTCAAGCCAGGTCGGCCAGTCTCGGTCATTGGTGGGGTGCGATGAATCCCTGGTCCATGCTTCCAACATTTCTTGCTTGCTCCTTTCCACGTTTAGCAAGGAGATGTCGAAGAAACGCGGGGTGTTGCCAGGGGGGGGCGGGGGGTATTGCCCCCACATCGTGATGGTTAGAGGCGAGTGGTCTGAGAGTTTTCTTACAGAGGTTGCTACCTCTATTCTGCCTCCCCTTTCTTCTATGTCCTGTGAGATTAGAAATTTGTCGATCCGTGACACAGTCGAACGCGCTCCTGATCTCCCATTATCATATGTGTACTTCTTTTTTGACATCTTACGGAAGCTGTCGAGCCGCTAGGCATCAACCAGTCCATAGTGCAATGTCATGTGGTGCCAGGAGGCTGCCTTTCTCTTGTGCATTTGTCTCTCACCGGAGATACCCATGCGGTTGGTTTCTTCTAGGTGATTGAAGTCGCCTCCCACAATGATGTGGTCCGAGGTGAACTCAGCTTGGTTTATTCTACGCCAAAGTGGGGTTCTGTCATTGTAGGATCACGGGGTGTAGATGTTGACGATGGTTAAGGTCCTATTGTCGGGGGATTAGAGCATGATGAATTACGCACGTCCTTCCATCAGGATACCGTGTTCTTTGACGAGAGGGGCGGTCGCCCTGTCGACCAGAATTGTTGTGCCTGCACTAGTCCTTTACGAGCGACCCATGGGGATTCCTTCGTTCCAGAATGAGCTGCCTTTCCAAAACTCAATTCCTTTGGCGGAATTCTGGATTCCTTCCTTCCCAAGGTGGTGCTCTTGAATGAAAAGGATTGGGGAGGGGGGGGGGTGTGGAAAGCGAGGCTAGCCATGCCTTGATTTCTTTCAGCTTGGGCAAGTTGCCTCTCAAGCCCTTGATGTTGAGGGAAACCAGAGTTAATGGTTTTTCAATCATAAGTAAGTCAGTTTTGGGTGGCTGGTGGGTCGATCGATCCCAGGGTCCTGTTAGTGTCCCTTGTCGGGAGCTCTTGGTCTTCGTCATCTGTCTCCCGGTCAGCGCGGGTGAGAGTGGCGTTGTTTATCCGCGAGGGGATCAATGTCATGATGTCTAGTTTAATGAATCGTTTTTTTCTCACCGCCTGAGGGGAGGCTTGGATGTTTGCCGAACGGTTCTTGTTTTCTTGACGCGTCGAGTTCTCAGCTTTGGACTTCATCAGAAAGTTGTGCGCTACGGCTGAGAATTCGACTTCATTGTTCATTCCCGGTACGCTATCTAGAGCTTTCCAATGCAAGTGGCGCTTGTTTTGGATGCTCAAGGCGCTAGATTCGGTGTCTATGTGAGCTAGGATGGTGCATTCCGTCCCTCCTTTGTTCGTTTCTTCTTGCTAACTCCATTCTAGCTGGGGCCGGTCTTTGAGTGTTAACCTGTATCTTAGGACCTTATCTTCTAGTTCCACTTCTAGACGTTGGATGAGGTCCACCCAGGCTAAGTCGTGGGACCATTCTACGTCTACTAGTCCCGTAATTCTGATGTTGAGCAAGAGGCTCGGTCGGGTTTGGTTCTTGGAGTGCATGAGCGTCTCCTTTTGGGAGTTCTTCTCTCTAACCAGGACTGGCCATACTCTGGTTCTAAAGAATTCTCGGTTTGGTGGGATAGAGATGCCAAGGGAAGTGAAGAAGGAAGGGTGTACCTCAGAGTGCAATTGCCCTCTTTTCCCCCCCAATGTTGTCTCCTGTTGAGGGGTGCAGGGGAGGGACTGATGAGGTTTTTGTCGGGGTGAGGCGAGTTTAGGGGCGTGCCTCCTTCTTCCTTGGAATGACCAGCCTTCCATTGTGTCCTCTTGAGACTTGATGCGGAGTACAGCTCTCTGGTTTCCTTCGCCTGGGCTGGCAAACGGGTTGGTGCTCGTTTCCAAGGCGGGTGCTTGTGGGCTGGCCAGTCTTGGTAATCCGAAACTTAACTTGATTTTTGGTGTTGTGACCCCATCTGGGAGTCGTTCGGCCTCTGCCCGGATTTTGCTCTTGACTCGACATGGAAACTTTGGAAGCTCAACCATGTCCTGATCCTTTTGATCACCGATCATTGAGCTCCATTGGCCGGGATCACATGTTGGGCTCTTGGTATGTTTTTTGGTCAGGCCGGTCGATTATGAGGGGGCGGAAGGGCGATTCGTTGGGATCTTCGCTTCTGCGCACTCTTTGCCACTCTCCGTGGCTTGTGAGTCGGTTACAGCTTTTGAAGGGGGTCCCAGCATTCTTTCACGGGTCGCGCTTGGGGCGGTAGGCGTGAGTTTGGGAACCTCCTTGAATTCGCATTCGGGAGGGGGTTGTGGTGAGCTGGCCCTTCCTGAGTTTTGATTTTGCTGATGTTGCAAATTCGAGCTTGGTGCCTGAACTTGCGGCACTTTCGGCATTGGTTCGAGAGGCCTGAGTAGAGGATCCTCTGGCGTATCGTGTTCGTTGCTGAATCACCTTCCACCATGGAAGGGATTCTAATGTACCCCGCCAGCTTGGCAATATCTCTGACTTCAATCGTTACCATGGGGCCGGCTAGTCTCTATATGTATGAGTCGGCCGCTTCGATGTCTAGCACTTCGCCGAGCTTGCTTACCATGATGGTAAGCGCTTTTGCATTTCAAAATTGCTCGTGAAGGTCTGGGAACTGGACTTTGATCATGTGCATGAGGAGCACTTCCACTCCTTGCGCGTTGGCGTCGAAATTTGGCGTATACCTAAAGAAGGAGAGGTTGAGCCCATTCCACTCCACCGATGTAAGCTTCCTCGTTGATATGGCACCTTCCTCGTTCTCGAAGAGGATCAGGAAGTAGCCTCGCATGAGGAGCGTGACTGAGATGAACGTTGTTGGGAGGTGAAGCTTCAAGCAATCGTGTAGAGCTTTGAAGGTCGCTCTTCCCCCCAGGGTTCGTCCTATTACTGTTCTGCGAGCTTTTTTGGCTGCGTTACCTTGCATTTCGATCACCATGTCCGTTGGGAATTCCACCTTTAGCTCCAAGCTATAATCCACCGGTGATAGACCTTGGATGTCCGCCCCCGTGGGGGAGGTTGTTCCTGGTCCCTTGCCTGGGTGCGCGATCAGAGTCGGGTTGGGAGGAGCCGTTGTGGGGGTGGTCGATTTCCTTCTTAATGCGATTCTCTCGTTCCTCTTGTTCAGTTCCTTTGCTTTAGCGGCTAATATATCTTCTCTCGCCACTTGCCTTGCGGCAGCAACGCCCAAGCTTTCCTGATCCGGTTTTTGCCCAACAATAGCAGAAAAGGATTCTAAAATGCGAAGGAGAGAAGAGGATTGCATTGGAAGTACCTGGGAGAGAGGAGGTCTGCCAGTCGCCTTGGCCACGCTCGTTGCGGCCTGCGTTGAAGTGTCCCGATGGATGATCGTTGTGGGTGACCTTCGCGCTATCCTCCATCGCTCCTTGCCGAGATTGCTTGCGCAATCTTGTCTAGGAGTTGACATCTCGTCGGGTTGTTGAGAGTGACTAAATCCTCTGGTGTTCAGATCGCATTTTTCCCTTCTTTGCTAAGCAGGCTTCCCGAGAGGGGAGAGCTTAGAGTGGAGGGAGTAACGTGAAATCTTTGCACTGGCGGAGCAAAGGATCCATTGGCGAAAGGCGGATCTTCATTGCTTGTCGGAGCGGGGAATTGGGCGCCGCCGCCACTAGGGTTCGGTTTGCATTTGAATTTGCCGAAACCTTACCGCGCGCTGCACCCAATTTTCCTAATCCTGTCAGCTACAAGAAAAAAATTCATTGAGTCTGGAGATCTGAAGATCATCAGACTCTGAATGAATATTCATCTTTACCATTAAAAAGCGCTCAAGAATCGATCAAGAAAGGGTGCATTGTGCTTAGGAAAGAGTAGGTCTCTTTTATACGTGCCCCAGGAGCGAAGAGTCCACGCGGAACATCGTGCGAATAATGCAGAGAATACTATATGGGGTAAGGTGGTGGCTTCCTCGGAGTCCAGGCCGGGGTGAGTCTTGTGAGTCCAGAATTGCCCGTGGTTTGTCCTAGCACCAAAGGTGCTCCAAAATGCAAACTAACCAACTTGTTGGTTGGTTTGATGCATGTTCGAGTGAGCAACTAAAGCTTGTCCTTCTTCCTAATTCCATCCCAGAGCTTCAACACGCCCCTCTACCCCTTTTAGTGCTAAGAGCTGGGAGCGTGCCTTCAAGTCCCCACAATTCCATTGTTTTAGAAACCAAGGCCCACCTTGGGCCTAACTTGGGACTTGGGAGTGCGTCAATTACCTTCATTCGCTAATCAACAACAAGGACAATCTTGTTGGACATGTGGTGGTGTTCATATTTGAAGGGATTGTCCACATGAGAGTGGTGGACGGACTTTGGCTGATGGATCTTAGTCGACACAAGTTCAGTGTGATAACTATGGTCGAGTTGGCCACCCTTGTGAGTGTTGTTTTGACCTTTACCCATAATTGAAATCAGGTCGTGGTGGAGGTCGTGGTAGAGCGGTTCGGAAAGGTCATGGTGGTAGAGGTACACCAACAGTTAAGGCACCTCCCACAACCACTCCTCCCCTTACAACAAAAACAACTATGGTTGCTAGGATTGAGTAGTTGGAACAAAAGCTTGCTACCATGGCAAGTTTCCAACATCGATCACATTTAGGAGGTGAGGCTCCCACATCTTATGGGGGAGATGATCTTTTTTATATGGCTAATGTAACACAAATTGAGGCGTCTATTGCAGCGACGAAAGGCGTTACTTGAGCCTCGGAACCACATGGGGCAACTATGGAGTTGGATCCACAAAGGGGTGAAGTTGGTAGATAAGCCAAGCTTCCCCAATCATTCTTGTTGTGTAAGGTGGTTAGGATTCCTTCCATGGCTCTTACACCACCTATCGAGCCAACAATGGGGCCAGCGCCATCGACATCACGTGTAGTGGACACGGATGTATTATTTTGTGCAGTGTCACGGATGGTGACTTCAGTGTTGGGATCCCCATCATTTTCGGCCAGTGATTTGATGGTGTTAGGAGTTAACTTAGCTCGTGTATTTTAGCTAACAGCCACATTGTGTGAACATGGGAATGTTGTTGTTACGAGTGCTAAGGTTTGTGAAGGTGTTGATGTGGGGCAACCTATGGCGAGGGATGTTGCTGTGGAGCAACCCGTGATATCAAATGTGGATAGTCCTTGGCAAGCGGCAGCGGTTAAGATGGACACATTACCAACTTGACCAGCCATTGATCGTGAAAGGCTTACACCTAGTGTATGTATGTTGGACAACCGGAGTGGTATTTTCCGGTTGGTGAGTCCCACGGGCTAGGTGTATAGACCAGATCGGGTTTTGTTGGATTCTAGTGCCTAACCCTTGATGTTGGGGAAAACAACATGTATTGGTTTGGGTATTCGGAGGTGAGAGCTTGAGCCATGCCCATTCTAGATTCAAACATCACTTGGTGGAGCCAGTGATAATTTTCATTTCATGACACGTGAGAGATTGTCGATGTAGATGAGACCAAATCATGCAATTGATAGCTTTAAGTTGGGAGTGATTGTTGTTGTTACAACAGTTGAGTGGTATGATGTATTAGTTGGATGTCGCAACCCTACTTTGGGCAAAGTGTGAGGATGAGACTCACAATCCCAAAAGTGGGAATTTGGAGTCCTCCGAGATTCCCTCAACTTCAGAGCTCGACAGCAGAAGGAAAAACACCTCAGGTGGAGGTGTTCTTTAGACCGTTGGAAAGGTCTTGAAGTTTAGATGTCCAAAATGACCTCGCATGAGCCATTTGGACATCTGCAGCCCAAGTTATGGGCAAAAGAAGGGTCGGGAGTCAAATTGGCAGTTTGACTCTCGACCACTAAAAGTCGGGAATTGATCTCTTCCCGACGTCTGCAGAAGGAGTGCAATAAGGCATTGGAAAGCTCTCAAGGAGAGCTACAACTTTGGTTTAAACCTCACTCCAATCGGAGGTTGGAGCCAGGAGATATGAGTGTCCAAAGTCCCAGGAGTTCAACTCGGGACAAAGTGCCATTCGGATGTGGCTCCCGTGGAGTAACGTAGAGAACACTATATGGGGAAAGGTGGTGGCTTCCCCCGAATCCAGGCCGTGGTGAGTCAAGTGAGTCCAAGGTCGCCCGTGGCTTGTCCCAACACCAAATGGATGCATAATGAGTTCTAACCAACTTGGGGTTGGTTTTGGATGCAAGATTGTGTAACAACATAATTGTCCCTCTTCCTAGTCTAATCTCGGGACTTCTAGCACGCCCCTCTTACCCCCTTTAGTGCTGGAAGTCAGAAGCGCCTCCAAGTTCCATATTTTCACAATTCAACTCACTTGGACCCTCAAGTGGGTTCAACAAGGAACTTAGGAGTGTGTCATTGGAGGTGTCATGTTGTATCCGATGGGTTTTCAAATGGATTATTGGACGGAAACAACGACTTATCGACTTGGTTGGCAATCTGAGGATGGATGAATGAACCAGGTGTCGTTGAAATTTATTTATGGGGTTCAACTAGGAGGGTCTCCCACAAAGGTGTTGGCATCAATTGCTGGTTTTAGTGGAGTGGTCACTTGGCCAGGTGACTTGTTGGAGGGCAACATTTCAGCCATTGACACTCCGGTCTACAAGGATATAGAGGAGGTTGCTAGCTTTGTTGCAATAGTGTCCTTTTCATTAGATGTTCCACTTTGGTGTTCAAATGGGGCATTACGGTAGGATGCCAATCATTTGGTATCACAAGCTTGGCATGAGGCTTTTGTGCCTATGGAGGAGGAGGAGGTTCCACGACGGACTCCTATTTCTAGTCCTATTGGGTTGTCTCCATTGGATACTACACCCATTGCGTGGGAGTACCCTTTCGAGGGTATTTGCATGTTAGATCTATTTGGTGGGATTAGCACCGATTTGGCAACAGTATGTCAAGCAGGTATTCCAATTCGGAAGTACCTTTATGCGAAGAGAGATGAGACCATGAAGAGGGTTTCATCACGCCATCTTGCATTATTGATGCGGCAATACCCTGAGTTGTTGTCGAGGTTGGCTATTCAAGGATATCAACAAGCTTTGCCATCAGACATTGCATTGTTGGGGCCGCAAGACCTTGCAAAAGTTGGTCCTATTGATTTGGTGATTGTTGGATGGCCATGCCAAGGTCATACTTAGGCTTGTCGTGGTGAGGGATTACGTGACCCTCAATCTCGTATGTTTTGGGAGATGTGGATGTTACACCATCTTTAAACACATCAAGTATGTGCTCTCGCATACATTTTGGAGAATGTACCTTTGTTGGGTGATACTAGGTTTCATGTGATGGCGAATGTACACGAGATCCGGTCTTGGATTGGACCAGCAGTTTTATTAAATGTAGCGAAGGTTGGTTCGCATGCTCATTGTCCACAATTGTGGTGGACGAACTTGTTACTAAGGGAGGTGTTGAAATGAACATATGAGATAGTGCCGCGATCTTCTCACCTCATAGTGGATAGTATTTTAGATATTGGGCGACATTTTCAGGTGGTGAGAATTGTTGATAGGTCACCCATGGCAATGGTGAACCGAGTGGGACAACCTAGGATGGCGTTACCCACATTTGTCAATTTTCCAGCATCACATGCCTATAAGGAAGGCGGTCCCAAGCTTGTATGGGATACTTGTTTACAACGGTTGGTGGAGCCCAACGCCAATGAGAAAGAGCGTGCATGGGGTTTCCTACAATAGTGACATCGGTCCCTTCTATTTTCGAGGCTTCACATCGACAGGTGTTGGGTTAGGCTATGGACCTGAACTGTTTAACTTGGATTGTTAGCCTTAGTATGGCTGAACAGCGTTCGCTCAAAGCCACATCTGTAGTAGTTACACCTCTTGTGAACTCGCTACCCACCATAACAGTAAAGGCATCGACTAGGGGCAAGGAGAGTTGTACTTTTCATCCTTGGAGTACATGGGATGTGTTGGGAGAGCATGTGGAGGTTGTGGCCCATGCTGTTGGAGGAGTTTATTGCTCTAGTGGTGTTCCATTGGGTGACATGGAGGAGTGTGTGGCTTCTCCCAAGGTTCTTGCGTAGCAACCCATGGTGTCGTCCTCTTCTTCTAGTGTGTCTACCGAGGAGACTTGGGAGCCTTTGATGGGGCCCAAGCTAACAGGAAGAGAGAGGTCACGGTTGACACAATTCCTAAGAGCATATAGGAGTTGTTTTACCTTTAGTATGAAGGAATTGGGTGCTTTGATTGGACCCTAGTATACGGATTGAGTTGGCTAATGACACACCAATCTTTCGTCGTCCCTATAGATATAGTGATATGGAGAGGGACTTGATTCGGAATCGGACGTTGGATCTATTGGAGATTAAATTAGTGGAGTTGTCGCATGGTGAGTATGCATCAGCCATTGTCATGCCTGCCAAAAAGGATGTACATGGCAACTACATGGATAAGCGGATGTGTGGAGACTACTGTCCTATTAATCGGCAAACTAAGTTCGATAAGTACGCCATGCCTATACTTGAGGAAATCTTTGATGTTGTGGGACATGCGAGGGTCTTCAGTACATTTAATCTTCGAGCAGGGTACTATCAATTGTTGATTGGAGAGGAGGACAAGGCCAAGACTACATTTTGGGGTGTCAACTCTCACGTTAAGGATTGTTTGTATCAGTGAAAGTTCTTACCCTTTGGGTTGAAAAATGCGCCTGCCGGGTTTCAACATGTGATGGATAGGATCTTAACAAGGTTGGATTTTTTTCAGTGTTATATCGATGATGTTGTGGTGTATAATGATACCATGGAGGAGCACCAAATTCATCTACAAATTGTGTTTGAGTCTCATGGTTTGCGTTTACATCCTGGGAAGTGTAAGTTCTTCTAAGAGAGTGTGGAGTATCTGGGTCATGTGATCTACCTAGGTGGTTTGGGAGTGCAACAAACCAAGGTGGAGGCTATTACACGTATTCCATGTCCCACGGATGTTAGTAGGGTTTGCGCTTTCATGGGATTGGTGAACTACTACCACAAGTATGTCAAAGGCTTTAGTGTAATGGCAAAGCCTTTAAACATGTTGAAGTTGGATCAGGAGTGGCAATGGGGCGATGAGTAGGAACGGGCTTTTGTGGAGCTCAAGGCTAAATTAGTTGCGATTCCCATCTTGAAGAGTCCTATTAGGGGGCATCCATTCCAGCTACACATTGATTGGAGTATGTTGGGACTTGGAGCGGTGTTGACAAAATGTGATGATGAAGGGAAGGAGTTTGTGGTGGCCTATGTGAATTGTTCGAACAATGCAACAAAGTCACGTTATAGTTCATACGAGGGAGAAGGTTTGGCAACGGTGTGGGCTATTGCACACTTTAGGTGTTACTTGTTTGGCACACAGTTTACCCTTGTCACTGATCATTAACCACTCAAGTGGTTGATGGAGTTTGATAAGCTTACATGAAAGCTTACATGGTGGGCTATTATCTTACAAGATTATGATTTCCACGTGGTGCATAAACCTAGAGTTGTAAACCTTGATGCCGATGGGTTGAGTTGGAACCCATGCACTAGCCAAGAGGATAATACTGGAGCTAGATGGCATGACGAGGTTAATGAGGAGATGGTGTCAGGTTGGCATGCATTGGCCTTTTTATGCTTGTTGGGTGTGGACTCTATTATGGAGGGCCACGTGACATTTTACTCTAGTCAAAGGGTAGATGGCTAGTCTTCAAATCCAGAGGTTGGGGATGGTAGCACCAATCACCATGATGTTCATGATGATACATTGGTGTTGGAGTTTTTATGGACCAGTATGGTGCCAGGCATGGTGAGTGCCAAGGAAAGAGTCCGTATTCTCCAACGAGCTAGGAGGTATCGGTTAGAGGGGACACATATACTTCGAGTGTGGGAGGATGGTAGGGTGTGAATTGTACCACATTTAGCCTAAAGAGGGCATATTGTGCGGCATGCCCATGAGGAGCTGGGGCATTTTAGAGTAAAGTGGACATATAGCTTGCTCCTAGGTCAATATTGGTGGCGTGGTATGCACATCGATGTGTAACGATTGGTGTCACATTACATGGTTTGTGATAAGGTGCGGGCATCGTTTAATGCCCTACACCATAGTTACACCCCTTGCCTATTACGGGGTTGGGTTATTGTTGGAGTTTAGACTTTGCGGGACCATTACCATTAATGGTACAGCACAATCGATATGTGTTGGTGATGGTGGAACACTTCTCCAAGTGGATTGAATTGGTGCCATCCCCCGACAAATCCAACAAGGGAGTAGCATATGCATTCCTTGATAGGGTGCTTAGTCATTTTGGTGCACTAGCCGAGGTGTTAACCGATCAAGGTACAGAGTTTTAGGGTGAATTTTAGGTCTTGTGTGACAAGGCATTGATTGATCACCGAACCACGTCTCGAGATCATCTTGAGGCAGATGGTTTAGTCGAACGTGTGGTACAGACAGTGAAGAGGGCATTGCACAAGTTTGGCCTATAGAAGGGCCACCTAAAGGATTGGGATATTCAGTCACCATGGTTGGCCATGGGATATTGATTTAGTTGTTAAGCATCCTTGGCTTCCTTCTCACCTTATTTTTTATTGTACGATCCAAATCTAGACTTACCAACGACAATTCGTCGTGAGTCTAGTGAGGTGGTGAACCTTGATGACCCAGAGATGTGGTTAAGGGTGTGTTCTTAACGTGTAAAGCTTTTTCGAATAATTATGCCAACAATGTTTGAAAACCTTGCCATTGTTCAACACAAAGATACATTGCGATATGCAATTATTCAAGGTGGAGGTTATCGACCATCAATTCGTAGGTTCCATGTGGGGGACCATGTCTATTTGCAACAGATTGCACCGATGACGTTGGATGTAACGGCAGGCCGCACTATCTTACAAATGCGAGAGGTGTTAGCTTCCAGAGTTCTCATGTTGGAAGGTCGTGATGGTGTTGTTTGGAAAGACCATGTGTGTAATTGTGCGCCATGTCACCTCCCAAATGTGGATGGTATAGTTGACCCAAGTTTGGTAGTGGTACATGCCGGTTTGAGGTGTATGTTGTGTGGGTCTAGAAGTGGAGTAGCCCATATGTTGGTGTGTGATAGATGTTTTAGGGGTTGGCACATGGTGTGCATGACTCCACCTATGGATATTGTTCCCGCTAGATGGTGGGTTTGTCCTCGTTGTATTTTGGAGGGGTAGATGACTTGATTTTCACATGGTATGGATTACAGATGGGCGACTAATGATGGGGCAATATAGCACCTAGCCTTCTGATTCGTGCACCCACAAAGGTGTATAACATGTAGAAGATGTATAGGGCTACCTAGAAGTTAGACAGACCTAACCACCAGCTAAGGGGGCGAGTTGTGGTACACGAATATTTGTGTATGCTCTCGTCCATGTTATGTGTTTTTGTGTGTATGTGAGTATGGTATGTTAGCGATGTATATTGTATGACGATATGTATTCACACGACAGAGGAAGGAAATGAATATGTTATCGCCTATGCATCCCAAAGTAACAAGGCTGAAGGCAACTATTTTTCATATGAGGGGGAGTGTCTTAATGTTGTATGGGTCGTCATACATTTCAGGCCCTATCTTTACGGCATTGAGTTCACTTTGTATACCAACCACCAACCTATCAAGTGGTTGATGACCAACGATAAGCTTATTAGTAAGTTCGCTCATTGGGCGCTTATACTTCAAGAATATGAGTTCAAGGTTATTCACCAACTTGATATTACACATCAAAACGCAGATACCATGTTGCAAAGACCCCTCACTACCTCTAAAGATTTTTCAGAAGCCAGGCAAGACTTCGACCAAATTCTAGCACTACATGTAACTTATGGATTTAGTTATCTTGCACTACTACAATGTAACCTAGTTGAACATCCCATTGTGGATATATGGGGGGACTTGGACACTCTGAAGTTTCTTCAGCATGGGGAATACCCTCCTCAAGTTACATCAAATCATCGAGATTGCATACAATAACGGTCCAAATGCTATTCATGGAGGGACAATCATGTCATCCGATGTTTACTAGAAGGTGATAAAATGGTTCCTCCACCACATGAACAGCTTGGTCTTATTTAGAAGGTACACTCGAAGCTTGGACATTTTGGAATTAAACGTACTTATAACCTTTTCGTTCCTCATTACCATTGGAGAGGTATGTATGTTCAAGTCCAAGATGTCATTGCTAAGTGTGAACAATGTGATAGAGTGAAAACTTCTTTCTCCTTTTAACAACTTTTTTTTTTTCCACTCCCTATTCAGGGCATGTTTTATTGTTGGTCATGTGATTTAGTTGGAGAGTTACCACAGACCTCCAAGGGTAATGTCTACATCATGATTATGATTGAACATTTTTCAAAGTGGGTTGAGCTTGTTACGCTACCATACAAGTCATCACACAACACCAACCATGCTTACTTACAATAGGTCATAAGTAGGTTTGGGGCTTATGTTGAATGCCTTACTGATCAAAGAGAAGAATTCATAGGAGAATTTCAAGACCTACTTGACCATGCTTTCATTGATTATTGTTCGACTTCAAGAGATCATCCCCAAGCTGATGGTCTTGCAGAGAGGATGGTTCAAACATGCAAGAAAGGACTTTGGAAGATTTGCTTCACTAGGAACAATGAGGATTGGGACCTGGCCTTCCCTTACATCGCCATGGGTTACATGATGTCTAAACACACCTCTTTATTTCATTTCTCTCCTCACTTTTTACTTTTTGGGAGACATCCCATTCCACCCTCTTCCATTACTACTCAAATGGACCAGGTTGTGGACTTGGACTCTCCAACCACTTGGGCTAAGGTCATCGTAGAAAAGGTTGTTTTATTTAGGAGGGTTATGCCCATGTCCATGGAGAACTTGTCCATTGCACAAAATCAAGACATTTTACGGTATGCACACACACGAGGCGGTAGTTACAAACCTAAGGTGAGACAATTTGATGTTGGTGACTTTGTGTATCTCCAACAATAACCCAATGATACTCTAGACACTTCTTCCGATCGCACTATCTTGAGGATTAAGGCAATCAGGCCTTCAGGTGTGTTGGAATTACAAGGAGCTAATGGATGCACAATTTGGGATCATTCCACAAACAATGTGCCTTATTAGTTACCAAACTTGGAACCTACCATCATCACATTGAGTTGGATTCCTCCACTTGACTATCCATGTCAGGTATGTCAAAGGATAGACAATGTTAATCAGATGTTGTTTTGCGATAATTGTAATGGTGGATACCATCTTTTCTACCTCAAGCCGAAACTCACTCAAATTCTCGCCGACATTTGGTATTGTCCATCATGTTCTCTTGTAGCACCTTGATTTTTACTTAAACCATGCCATGTTTTTCCCAGCTCAAGTCTGGGGGGGGGGGATAATGAGAATTTCATTTCAACCTCCTCTTGTGCATTGTATATATATGTGTGTGCATCTCTTTTTGATTGATTAGTTTCTATCTTTGACTAATTTTAATCATTTTATTTAGTAAAGTTTACTATGGATTTACACCCTTACGACATTGTACGTCATGACAGTTGTCATGCTCGTATTCATGGCCTCATACATGATGGCCAGTTACAAGCATGCCCATCATGCTTTTTAAGGTTAATGTACGCTTACACAATTAATGTACGTTCTTAGGTGACTATACACTATTAGGTGCTTAGGGTTTCAGCTTGTTGGCGGATGTATAAAAGGCCAAGCCTTTCCCTTCTCTTTTTAGTTTTTCTAGAATTCCTTTGTCAAGAAGAGTTTCCTCCATAGTCTGAGAGTTTCTTCCATAGTTAGACAAGATTTCTAGATGTTCATGGTAATCATTACACGGCCACCGTTTACATACACTACGTTTTCTTTCTTTCTTTGCAATCTAATACATGAGAATTTCATCTTAGCTTCCTCTTGTGCATTGTATATATATGTGTGCGTGCATTTCTTTTTGGTTGATTAGGTTTTATCTTTGACTAGTTTTAGTCTTTTTGTTTAGTAGAATTTACTATGGATTTACACCCTTATGACACTATATGTCATGACGTTACATGTCACAACGATAGTACACATCAACCACCCAAGCGAGGGTGTCACCTCCAACTTCAGGTGCCAACAAGGTGTGAAGCAAGGTTGTCCTCTCAAACCCTTGTTGTTTGGGCTATATTTGGATGCCCTAAAGGGGCGCTTACATAATAGAGAATGTGATGCACTAGCCCTAACAGACTTGCACATATGGTTGTTGTTTTTTGCAGATGACCTCGTTTTGACATCAGAGTCAAAGGTGGGATTGCAACAATAATTAGACACGCTCTAATAGTTCTATGCTAAACGTGGGCTTATGGGGAACATGAAAAAAAAATTCATGGTGTTCAATTCTGCTGACCCATGTTAAGAGTTTATGTTTAAAGGTAACACTATTGAGCGTGTGCAAACTTTCAAATACATGGGGATCTTACTTGAGACCACCCCAAACCTGAATAGTGCAGTGGAGCGTCTAACAGTTGCTAGTAAGTGTTTGATGTTCATGTTGAATCGTTGTTGTGCATAGCTACGTATTATGGACGTTAAATTTCGTTATGACCTCTTCAACATGTTAGTGTGTTCCACAACAAATTATGCCTATGAGGTTTGGGTGGACTCCAAGAAAATAAAAAACTATTGAAGTAGTGTACTAAGGGTTCCTCAAGTTCTTACTTGGGGCGTGAAAAACAACCAGCACATCCATCGTGCTAGCAGAATTTGGCAAGTTCCCCTTTGAACACTTTTTATGGGGGCAAATGTTGTTATATTATAACCACGTGAGCATGGTCACTAAGGATCGCATCTTGGGTAAGGCATGGAAGCCCAACTCGCTATGCTTGTTGCAAAAAAGAAATGTTGGGCTGGATTCTATGAAAAAATTGCTACCAATAATTAGCCCCAAGAGGTGGCATGTTTTCTACCTCCGATTTAACCACAGTTGGAAATAGAGCCTCAACTTGCAACGACCCATGCGCAAGGACTACTCAATCGCCGTTGGGAATGGCTCCTAGGACAACGCACATACATTTGACTTGTCTAGCAAGGGTGAGAGTCTGGGCAAAGAGCCAAGTACTTTGGTGCAACACGCACAATGTATGGGTGGGAATTTAAATGGTTAGATTAACCACATTACAACTAGTGCAACTAGTTAGTGTTAGATCTACGGTAAGAGGCCTGACCAACCAAGAGGCTGGGGGCCCACCCCCTCCAGGCTTTCCCCACAAAATGTTGAGTGATGCACTCCCAAGCTTTTTAATGGACTCAAATGTGAGTCTAAACTGAAAACAACAAAAGAACAAGGAGTCAGGGCATGCTCCCTAGCTCACATCACTTTGGGGGTAGAGGGGCATAATGGAGTTTCAAAATGGGACTAGGACGAATGAAAAGCATCAACTACTCACACCGACTTGCATAAACCAAACACAAAATGATTAGTGCATAGTTAGAGCACTTTTGGTGTTAGGACGAACCACGGGCAACTCGGATTCACAAGACTCACCACAGCCCAGACTTGGGGGAAGCCACCACCTTCCCCCTTATAGTATACTTTGTGCCTCTCCATGAGGTCCACATTCAAATGGCATTTTATCTTGAGACTCCCAAGTGGGAATCCCAAAATTGCCAAAGTTGGGACTTTCGCAACTTTGGGCCCCCATAATTTTGTGTGTAGACCTTCGATTGAGATGAGGTTTAAAGCAAATTTTTAGCCTTCATTGAGAGATTTCCAAGGTGTGTCACACGCCACTTGCACGTAAGAAATCAGGTTGATTCTCGACTTTTAATTGTTGGAAGTCAAACTGCCAATTTGATTTTCGATTTTTCTTTTGGCCATAACTTGTGTTTCAGATGTCCAAATGGGTCATGTAAGCCCATTTTAGACATCTACGTTTCAATAGTTTTTCAATGGTATAAATGATTTTTCAATCCATTGGGTTTTGACCCCTGCAATGGCTCTCTAAACATTTCGAAAGTCCATTGAGACTCCAACTCCCAAGGTGGAAGCTCCCTTGGGAGTGTGAGGGTTCATTCCCTCACACTTTTTTTCATTCTTGGGCTTCTTCTCTTGGCCCGTAACCTTGCAAGCCCTTGTTTTGGTCGTGAGCCTAAGGCTAGGGTTATGACATTGAGTGTAGAAAAGGTGAAGGATAATATGCGGTTGGTTTTCATTGAAAAGTTCTTTACCAACGACAAGATTGGGACCAGCGTCCAAATAAGATACTTGCGCTTCAAGGGTATGTTGTATGAGAGTGAAAGTTATTTGTGTGACATCAATTGTGTTCAACTATGGAAAGCTCTGACTTGGTTTCAATGTGGCAACACATAGCTCGAGGTAATGCTAGGTGCGTGGAAGGGCGTGCCATGCACAAAGAGGCTTTGTCGCGGCTACGACTTGGGGAAGGTAGAGGATGAAGAGCATTTGCTCCTTGTCTGTCCAATACACAAAAGTTAGGGAACCCTTTTGTTCGATCCTATCCCTCACCCACATTAGCACTCTTGTTAAGCTCATGCAGACTACAAACAAGGTCGCCCTAGCCAAGTTTGTGGCATGCTACTAATACTAGAGGACAATCTATCCTCCATCATCTGTCTTTTGTCTAATGGACTCTCTAGTCCCAAACGGACGTAAAATTGTAAACAATAAATAGTAAACAAAGTCTTGACTTTCAAGTCCAAAAAAATGATTTGAAAACCTCTTGTTTGTAAAAGTAAAAAAGACTAGTTTGAAAAGGATTCCTATAGATGCTCAAGTTGGACTCCCAAGTTGAAAATGTGATGTCTTGTTGAAGGCTTCTATTGCAACCATTAGACACTATCCTTATCGTGTAGTGATCATCATGGGGATTATCTCATTTAACTATTTTCCATTGAATGTTTGCATATGTGCAATGGCTATCATAAAGGTTTTATAGCCTAGGACTTCCACAAGTGAGTTTTGTGGTTTTGTGTGGACAAGTATATCTAATTAGGAGTTGCCTAATTAATTAGTGTGAAAGATGTGAATTTGTTAGAAGATGGTATAAAATCCTTAGAGACTAATCCATTCTCCAACAATAGGTGGAGTAGTAGTATCACCCAAGTTGAAATTTTTTAATATAAACACAAAAAAGTCATGCATGCCCAAAAGGAAAATTGAAAAGAGGAAAAATAAAATGCAATAGACAAATTTCCAATATTTTATTTGGAAATTTCACATGATGCTCTACTTTTCAAATTGGAACTCTTTTTCTTTTTTACTTGCCTTATAGTTCCATATATCCATTTGTTGCAAACCAAACTTGTTATGAGATTTTCCAATAAATGAAAGAAATTTGATTGGGTTGTCATTGTAGATATTATAACAATACATACACACCTAGTTCCTTCCCACCTTCCCCCCTCCCCCCAAATAGTTTGGGTTAGTTGCCATGAAAAAATATCATTGGTTTTTTTTGCAGATTTCATTGGGTTCCTTCTCCAAGTGCCATTCACAAAGGCACGGCAAAGGCACTATAGACAAACAGAGGAGATCCTGGGAAATGTGGGAGGAATTTTTTTTAATTGCACAAAGTGACAGAAAGGGGAAAATAGAAAGGAGGAGAAATCCAAAGATCCGATTTGGTCCATTTGTCATGAGTGGCCAGATAGTTCACCGGCCACTGGATGGGAAGGTGGGAAGGTGGGAAAGTTTTCCTAAACACTTCTTACAATTGCTTGCATGGGAGTTCTTCTTGGAGGGGGTCATGGGAATGGTGGCCCCCTCAACACTTTTGCACAAGGATATTCCAGTTTCGGCTAAGCACAAAGGGTTTTTCAACTCATAGTTGATAAAAGCAATGGCTCTAATTCACTTGCTCGTGTCAAGTTGGACCTGTTAGTAGTCCTGCTCTTTAGGGAAATGGGTGAGGAGCGATGAGTTCCTCCTGCCTTCGGTGTGCAAAAGCCTGGAGAGAGTGCTGTCTAATATTAGCCGGTTGGCGAGAGAGTTCCATTCAATTTTCAGCATTTGGAACTTTGTTTGTAGTTGCTACTTTAGAATAACATTTTTTAGGCTGTGATTGTTTAGAACTCTGAGTCTGGACACCATAAAGTCAAGTCCTAGGATATATCCTTACCACTCAAACCCTACATCAAAATCGTGGGGCTCTGCTTAGAGCTGAGCACTGTTGGCCAAGAAGTGCGCCCGACAGAGCTCGTTGGGGGAGGGGGAGGAGTGCTTGGAGTCTTCAACAATTTTGGCGGATATATAGTATATATTTAGGGAAATATGTGCCACCTCTTAAAACGGCTTTCACAAGCCTGTTTTAGGGCAGGTGGCTACAGTAGCTTCTTAGTCTTTACGATGGGACGGTCTACACCAACTCCCCGACTTTGTGGGTGTCAATGCATGTTTCTGCATGACACTCAATTCATGGACTGCATGATAAACACTTGTCCATAGTGAACTTGGAAGGAGTATCCAGGCAAGTAAGTACAATGCATATCCACTTCTTACTCCACACAAATGGCCCTTGGAATCCCAATATTGATTGTTACATTTCAACGCTACTCCCCACCTCATGCATTAGAACAAAAGCTGCTAATAATCTTCCACGATCTTCTTTATGCTCAAGGTTGGCATCCATCAACCTGGACTTACAACTGAAAAGAAATCTTCTATTTTACAATTTATGCAAGAGCCGTCCATGATGCAAGGATGCCCTTCCAGAAAAAGGTCAAAAGTCAAGAGCAATCTTTTTTTTTGGGCCAAAAACTTCCCTTTTTTTTCTGGAAGCAAGTTGCCAAGTCTTGCCCAGTTAAATTTGTTTTGGGGAGCATGTCACACTGGTCAAGAGTTGAAACCTAAAACCCTCACTACACTGGTCAAGATCCCATCACAGTTCATGGTCAAAATTACTGCCTTGCACATCAAGAATGCCACTTCAAATGCAAAGCCTATAATGGGGTTTGTTTCTGGGTCACCAAGTTTTTAAGTGCCAAGCTAACTAGGGTTAAGGAGGTGAGTTTGTTGAATATGATCAAATCAGTTTCAACTTCATACACCAGGAGTGCTCTAAAGATAACAGAGTATGTACTTGAGCCCAATCCAGATTCTTTGATGCTTAGAAAATGGGGCTTAGCCCTCTCATTGGTGTGCAGTGCAAATTTGAGTCTGTTTCATGATGTTATAGGTTCAGAATTTTTTGGGGGTTTCTTTGAATATTCATATTAGAAGGACAACCCAACACGCTCCGCAGTATATTTCTTGAAACTCTTTTATTAACCATGCGTTAAAACCTTTGGACTTGGTCCTACAAATCTGTTGTCACCACAAAGCAAGCAAGGTCCAATACGTAACTAAAGTCAAGACTTCTACTTTGAAACAAATTTGATATATGTGCATCTGTAAGCCACCAAAAGTTGTTGTTTTGGGTATGTAGGTTGTACCTCCAGAACGCACATAGCTACCTTGCTTGCTTGCACACAGGTGCTGGGAAATACATTGATCAGTTGTGGTCGGCTACCTACTAGTGGCTACCCACAGATCACAATCCCGGACCACCCGGAAGTGGTCGGTTCCGTACTAATGGCCTACCCACATATCACAACCTATACGACATAAGAGATAGACCATATGCATTGTGTCTGTATCCAAAAAGATGTTAAATTTAGAAGGTTGCTTGAGAAGACCCCCACATAATAAAGTACAAACCCACAAACTTGGGCAAACTTTAAATAGTAGCAACAAGTTAATGTGGCATCGGACTACACATAATTATAGTATAATGCAGTACAGTGTTCAACACCATTATAGTACAATGCAATACAGTGCTCAACACAATTATAGTACAATGTAGTATAGTGCTCAATAGGAGGAAAAAAATCCAGATTTGTTATTGTATTTGCACAATGATTAATTCTTAAATTTTTATTTTTTACATTATTTTCAAAGGAAAAAATTAATGCAGTGGTTAGAATACCCCTTCTGGCCCAAAGGTCCTAGTTTGAACTTTTTTTTTAAAATTTATTTTTCATTCACAAACAAAATGGATGAAAATAAATTGTCCTTCAACAGATTTTTTAAGTTAATTGTTCAAAAACAATTTCTTCAAAGATAACCATGTTCTGGGGGGCAACAATGTTCTCAAGGGAAAAAAAAGGCTTAAATTGCTCCCAAAGACAACATAAGCTCCTTGTCCATGAGATATGATTTTTCCCTGGGAAAAACAAGTTTAAGTTGTTCCTCAAGGCAACTTAAACTCTTTCTCCCCAGGGACATCATTGTTCCTTGTGGGAAAAAAGGTTTAAGTTGCTCACCATAACAATTCAACCTCCTACATGGGGACATAATTGTTCCCTAAGGAAAAAAAAATGTTTAAATTATTCCCTGAGGCAATTTTAACTCCTTTTCCTTAGGGACATGATTGTTTTTCAAAGAAAAAAAAGTTTAATTTTCTCCCCAAAACAATTTAAATTCATTCTCGCCAAGGACATAATTGTTCCTTGGGTTTAAAAGGTTTAAACAATTATGTTTCCCAAATAACAAATGTGTCTAAAATTTTGTGTGATCATAACTTTTGCATATGAACTTTAATTGAAGTGTTTCCAATTATACAATTATATTTTTTCTCCAAAACTTTCCAATGATAAGTTGCAAGTCTATATAAAAATAAACATAAGATGAATATGATTGCAAAAATATTCGAAACATATGTTTCTCAAACAACTTGGGGGAAAACACATTATTTTTTGAGGAAGTTTTTTTTTCCCAAAGAGCAATCATGTCCTTTAAGAATGGGAGCTTAAGTTACCATGAGGAACAACTTAAACCTTTTTTTCCCCAAGGAACAATCATGTCTTTAGGGATAAGGAGTTCTAATTGCAAAAGGAGCAACTTAAGCCTTTTTTTTCCCAAGGAACAATCACGTCTTGGAGGTTAAGTTGTCATAGGGAACAACTTTTTAAAAAATTCCTAGGGAATAATCATGTCCTCAAGGAAAAGGAATTAAAATTGTCTTGGGAAGCAACCATGTGCCTAGGGAACAAGGGCTTAAGTTTCCCAAGGGAGCAACCATGTTCATTGAGGAACAAATGTGTTCAAAATTTTGTTTGATCATAATTTTTGCATATGAATTATAATTTGAAGTGTTTCCAACAACAAAGTTGTAGCCCTCCTTGAAACCTTTCCAATGATAAGTCATAAACCTATATAAAAACAAACATGAAATGGTTGTGATTACAAAAAAATTTGGAACATATGTTTCCCTAAGGAATTTGGACCTTTCCCCAAAGAAAATACATTGTACCCTAGGGAAAATGCCTTTTTCCCAAGAAAAATTCATTGCCTCCCAGGGTAATTACCTTTTTCTCGAAGGTACTTTTCTTACTTCATGGGGAACTTGCTTGGGATTGGCGCTTAATCTTTTTTTCCCCAAGGAAATTATTTCCCAAATGCAACTAACTTAAAAACCCTATTTAAATGTTATATGGATTTTTTCATCCATTTTGTTTATTGACAAAAACAATTGTGAAAAGGATTAAACCCAAGACCTTTGGGTTCAAGGGACGATTTTAACCATTGCATCACATGTTTTTTCTTTCAAATTGTTGTCCAAAAAAAACTTATAACATTAATCATTGTGCATGTATAAAAAAAAAAATCCAATTTTGTTCATGTTGGGCATTGTACTGCAAATTTGTCGAACCCAATGCCACATTTAATTTGTTATTATTTAGTGTTTGCTCAACAAGTTGGCTTCCATGTTTCAAGTTTTCACCTTCTTGCATACACAAATATAGCTTTTCATAAGGGATTTACTTTAATATATATTTTTTGGAACATAGTTGAAAATCACCAAACTTGGTTTGAATTGTTGGGATTTAATGCATCATGAATCCACTATGAAAAATTGCATCTATTGAAACCATATTACCTTGTAATTAAAACTCAAAAAAAATTCATATACAAATATTATGCAACTATCCCTTGGAAATATGGGGTATTAATAAATAATTTGCCATTTCAAAAAATTAGTTAATTGTATTATAGTTGTAAGTGAGTTGAAAATGAGTTTTCTATACAATAATTTATACACATTGTACATACATATGTAATCAACCATATTTGACTTTTTAAAAAGTTGCATTGTAATCACATGTGGTAACTATAATGTCACATGTTATAAATGTGCCATTAAAACAACAACTATGTTGTAATTAATGTACAATGTACAAATGTGTAATCATGTCATGCGTTCACATATTCGCCACCCATTATGGGATATGATTGCAATTAACTTTTGATTATGATTCCCATTGTTACAATTAGTATGGCCATTAATGTGCCACTACTAAAGTACCATTGTTCAACTATGTTATAACTATAGTGCAACTGCTTATAATTTAATAAGGATACATATTCATATGTAAAGTTTTATGAAGAATTATTGTTTCAATCATTTGGACATTAAATATGAAATATGTTTAATACACTTACTTATTATGAACTTATTGATGACTAAATAATTGACTATTAATATGAATAAATAAGTGCATTCATATAATTAATTTTACATTAACCAAAAAATTAATTAATTATTGAATAAGAAATTAGATAAAAAATTATCCATATTTAAATTATTTTTACCAAGTTATAGTGTTTTGAAATATTTGTGTTACATGCACATGCTTTTGAGACTATGAAATACATTAAATAAGTTTATTTAAATATCTTTAATTAAATTTAGTATGAAATATTTCAATGCATGAAATGATGGCCTTGGCCATGTGCCTTCTAGGCTAGGTAACATTTACATGGGGGTATTCACTTTCTATTAAATTAAAGAAGAACTCATGGGTGAAACACAAATTTGTAACAACATACATGCAATCTTAAAGTTGGGTGAAAAACTTGTAGTAAAAATTAATGTTTCTATCATTTCTATTTTCTCATCGATCCATTGTCAATTTCCAACATTTCGGGGATACTTCATAACGAATTACATCGGTTATTTAAAATAATAATTAATTCATCAATCATTACCAATTCATTTATTTTTTAAATTCATTAACTAATTAATTATTTGGATACATATAATTAATTTAGATGTGAAACTAAAACAATGTGTATATTATATCAAAAACTCAATTTAGTGTAAATATCGATATGTCTATTTACACCTTGATGTTTTTCACACAAATTAATATTTAATATTTGGTAATGGATTTTTTTCAATAAATTATTACATATTAATTACTAGTTAATTTGCATAAGTAATTTTGATTCATATTATTAATTAATTAATTAATTAAAATAATTCAAAAATTCAGATAATAAGTGAAATTTTATATGAATTTAAATAATTAATCATCTAATAATTAGTTATTTTATATTAATTATCTTAATTCATGAACTAACTAATTATTTGAATTGGATTAATTAATTTAAAAACTAACTCATTGGTTAATTAATCCAAATAATCAATCCAACTAATTTATCATCATATATTTAATTCAAAAAATTATGTTTGGGTGCAAATGCAATAAAAGGAGTCATGGTCTACAAGGTAAAGTCCTTTCCAAGGAATGCATTTGACACATGGCATTCATGTGTTGGTCAATTTTCATAATTTCTAAATTTTTCATACCTAGTTTACATTTGTGTTTCGAATCTAATTATTTTTTACTATATTTTGGTCTATATCATTTATATATAATCCATCCATGTTTAAAATAACAACAAAATGAATAATTTTTGTTAAAGACACATTTTTTTAATTCATAATTTTAAAAGTCAAAAACACATTTGAAACAAATTGTTCAAATGCATTTAAAAATGCAGTTTACCAATTTCAAATGTTTTTTTTTTATAATCATCAATATTAAGGTCATTTTCAATTTTGAGAAAGAATGGTGCACATTTGATAAGGAAAAAGAACATTTGAAAAATAAAATCATTTTGATAGTTGTTTTGAACATGCAAAAGGCCTTTTGAAACATCATTAATTTGCATCAAGTTTTGAAAAATGAAACTTTACAAATAATGGAACTTTAAAATGAAAAGAAAATGAAAATCTAATTTTTTATCCTCCTCTTATGATTTTTCAAAAATATAAAATTATAGTTTTCAACAGTTGTGACACACCTTGTGGTTCCTTTTATTGTGGTTGCACACATTTCAGATAATTATTTCTCATAAAACAAAATAAAATATTTTATTTAAAAAATATTAATTCAAAGAAATCATTCAAATCATTATTTCAAATAATTAATAATTAATAATTAATTCACATACTTAATTTATCATATAATCATTAATTTTATTGTATAACTTACATAATGGAAAACAAACATAAAGCATGTGGGAAAATCTTTTTATAATTGCAACTAAGAACAATTGAAAGATTTAACCCATTGTTTTGTCTTTGAATCCCATGTTACGAAATATATATAAAAAGGTGTGTTTTTTCTATGTTCTCACATTAAAATATATTTGCCATTTTGAGATGAGCTCAAAAAAAGTAAATCTTAAAGGCAAGAGAAGAAATAAAAAATAATAATTTTATGGCTATTCTTTAATTCACTTAATCTTGTGTTTTCCTACTTACCTTACCTAGGTAAGTAAGTAGGTTTTACTTTTTTACCTACTTATTTATGGTTATGTATGACCTATGTAGTTACTAAAATAGTTTTTTTTTAATTTATTTTTTCCAAAATACAATTAACATGCCATGTGGCAATTTGTTATTGTCCCATGTGTCACAATTGCAAACCCTCATTAACAATCATAATGGATGATGGAAATCAATATTTCAAAAAGAAAATAGTTTTATGTCCAAAAAACTTCATAATGCCACATGCTAGATTTTAATGCATGGATGACAATTAATGACATCATTGGTGTAGTTATAATGAATTGCATAGTAGTTGAAAATGAGTTGTTTTGACTAAGTTGTAATTGAACTACAATAAATTGCACCATATACAATGAGTTGCAACTTTGCAATTCATGTAAATTGTTCATTAACACTCACAATGTATAAATATTATGAATTACAAGTGTCTAGTATAACTCAAAAATTGAGTTGCAAGGCTAAATAAAACACCCTTTTTTCTCATAGTGATTTCTAACAATTAATTTGGATTTAAAGGACTTCAACAAATTGAAGGCCAATTTTCTATTTGTAACAATCAAAATTGTATAAATTGTGGGTTTGAAAGGAAATTTTGTAAGATTAAAGTCAATCCCATTGTACATTAGGGCCAAAGATATTTCTAATTCAACTTAATTCACTCATAAGTCTTCTTGGGCCAACTTGAGCCCATAGAAAATGTATTTTGGAGGCCAAAAGCCAAGTAATGTAAATCCAAAAGGCCAACATCTTTGGCCCAAGCAAAACACAATTGTTTCCTTATGTATATTTGAATACTTTTACATTCCATCGTTTTTCCCATATCTATTTTTGCTTATCCAATTTGGCAATTGTGATTGGCATGGAAATTAACACAAGCATGAAAACTCATCATATGCTTGTGCATAAAGACCTCGTCAAATTTTTCTAGTGTATTTAAAGAGTGCATTGCAAAAATGTTAGTAATGAAATGCTAGCAAACATTCTATTTTTTGTAATGCCTTGTGTCATGTTTTCCTATAATAGGATACCTGCTAGGTATTACAAGAAAAGTACATTAAAAAATCCAAGCATAATCTTTATGCTTGGTGACGATTTTGGCCACAAGCTTTACTAGAATGGGGTTTGCAATCAACTCCACTTCTCACAAGCCCATATTCTTGTAAACCCCACAACTACAAGCTATGGGGTTTATTAATAAAGTGAGAAGCTTGGTAATAAACCAAGCTAATAAATACATTTGTAATTATATTACAACTATTCAATAAATAACAAGTAAAAATGCACTCCAAAATTTACAACAATTTGATTTACTCAAATCAAGTGCTACAATTTTAAACTTGTTGAAGTACAATTAGCACTTTTGCATATTCAAAGACAATGAAAAACAAACAAAACCAATAAACAATGGTGCAATTCAAGTAGTTTTCCATAATGTTGGTTGGTTCCAAGGTTAAATCTAAAGGGTTTAGGTTCTTGTGACTTGAACCCAAACCAACACCTTTTTGGAAGAACTAATAAAAGATTTGGAACTAGCTTTTTGTTAGAACTAGATTCATAGAAAACAATTTTTGAACACAAGTTCATCTTTTTCAAAACAATTCCATCCATACCCCCTATTTGAGTCTTTAGCTCATGATGATGCAAGGCATCACATTAACATCTAGATAAAGCACATTAGTAGATGAAGTTCTTGCTTGAGGTGGTTGAGTGCACTATAGCAAGACTAGTGGGAGAGCTTGAATGCAATTTGAAAGTTGATGAATTATAGGGACATAATTACATTGAACCACAATGAAAAATGACATCTGCAAATTAAATTGCAATTTTGCCCCTTGGCTGGAACTATTGCTCCAAATTGTAAGCATGTAGGAGATTGCTCATAGTAGTTGAAGGAGAGGAGGAAATGTGGAGGTGGTGCTATTGTCTTAGTTGTTGTTTCTTCTTCTTTTTAATCTTCTTTAGATCAATGTCTAGCATGTAAAGAAGAGAGCTAGTAGCTTGGAGCGCTAAACTTTCACATTGTAACTTAATAGTTCTACATTGTGGCAAAGGTCTAACACTTTGTGTGAAGGATAACAATGAACAAAAAGAGAAAACAAATTATGGAAGGAAAAGAAAGAACATTCCCACCAAGAAGGTTGAGAGGCAATGTAGATGTGCATTAGTAGAGGAGCGTGGAGGTGAGGGTGGCATTGGCAATACACGAAAGCTTGTAGCCGTTGAGGTTGTTTTTTGGTGGGGCTTCGGGGCCCTTTAGTTTTGAGTTGCCCTTTTTTTTGTTTTTTTTTCAAATGTGTCAATTTCCTTTCCCATTCCTACTTTGGTTTTCCTTTCTTCTAAGGGGGTTTTTCCCCTTCCTAATGTTGAGTTTCTTCTTTTGTTCCTCTTGAAATTCCACCATCAACTTTAATGCCTCCTTGTTCATTGCACAATTGGTTTTTCATCATTCCTTGTGGGTTGGAATGGGGCCCAACACATCATCCTTTGTTATGGGTGTGGGTTGTTATTTTTGCAATGAGGCATGGTGAGTCACCAAAGGCATTATCATGTTTTTCATGTTCTCCCTATAAGCAATGCCCCTTGCTTTTCAATTTCCCCCTTAAGTTCCTTTTTGCTTCTAGTTGTGTGGGCCTAGGTTTTGGTTTTGGACCCCCTTGGTGCCTTTCATTTAAGTCTTCCTTAGCCTCGTTTGTATTTGCACATCCTTTTTGTTTTACGACAAAAAATAAAGTTAATTTTTCATTTCCCCTTCCATCATCTCACCTAGGATCCGTTTAACATGGTCATTTAAAATTTATTCCTTTTATTTCCAAAATAATGTTTCACCTTCCCCCTAGGGATGGATTAGTTGGGCATCAAAACACTAGGACACATCTTCAATGATTCCTTTGAAGGGATTAAGAGGAATTTAAGGTGGAACAGCTTAGGGCATAAGCGATCGTGGCAGTGCTACATGTAAATCAAATTCCTTTAACAATTGTGCCTTTTTTTGATTTTGCACATGTCTTTCCCTTGACTTGTCAACTTGGGCAAAACTTACCCTTTGGGTGTGTAAGGGAGTTTGCATGTGTTGCCAAAGCTTTTACCCCCTTTGCCCCAACCTTAACATCTTTTGAAATTGTTAGAATGTTGTAAACTTTGCATATTTCAAGCTCAAATTCCCCTTGCTTATATTCAATAATAGATTTTTACTCAAATGTTGACCTTGAACTCTCTCTCGATTTTTTAAAGTCAACATTCATGCGTTTGTCCCATTTGTTAACATGGCGTTTTTTAAACATGGTTTTTGAACATCTTTGGAATTGTTTTGACCCAGAGGATTCAATGAATGGTTTCTTTTAGCTCCATTAGTTGGGTTCACATGTGGTTATGGGCTATATCTTAGGGTTTGTTGTTCAGATTCTAGTTGCATTGAAGCCTTTAACTTTGGCTTTGGCCAAATCTTCAAATGGTGTTTCACCAACAGTAGTGGGAGATGCGTTGTATCAATTAAGGAGTAAAACATTATGTCTTCAGTCCTATGATGTGTTCTTTTTGCACTTATTGCCACATTAATTCAATGTGTCTATTAGGGGCAAGTGTGAAAGTTTGGTTCATGGTATTCAAGTTGCTTTAAACACCAATTTTGGGTACCTTTTTTTGTCACAACCTTGATTTGTTCTTATTTTGTTCTTATAATAAAATCTTGTTGGATTTTTGTTTTGCATATGTTGTATTTTTGTTTTTGTTTTTCTTGTTTCATGATTTAAATTTCTAACTAAGTTTACACATGTTCCCGTTTTGATATAGGAAATATTACAAACTTGGTTATTTTTGTGCTCATTACATTTTTGTTTATTAACACGTGCTAGGGTGATCCACTTGCTAAGCCCCTTTTTGTTCTTGCCCACTTTCATGTTTTGTGTTGCTCCTTTGGGGTTTTCTTTTTTTATTTCTTCCTTTATTTGGCTGATGGTATCCACATCCTCGACCTCAATTCTATTGTTTCCTTTTCTTTTGATAATTTCATCTCTTAGTTAATGTCCACAAGGTTAGCCATTTAGCCCCACAAGTATTTAGCTCGGTCCCCTTTCAACCTTCCTTTTGGGTTTTCCTTTCTTTTTGGTTTTTGTTACCCTCCAAATGGCATTAGAGTTTTAGGTGTACCTTTTGGTTTTGTTTATTTTTCTTCTTCCTTTTTATAAGTCATTTTAGAGAAGGATGTTTGGCACATTGAAATGCTCCCAAGGTTGGGGGATGTTCAGGTTGTTTTTGGTATCTTTTTTCGATGTTTCGCTTAAAGGTCGTCCTATTTGTTGCATTCATGCCCCCCCCCCTCCCCTCCCCTCTTTGGCTTTTGACATCAACTTATAGCTTTTGATTCAACCCTTATGGGGGTTTTTAGGAAACTCCTAAGCCTAGGTTCTTTAAAGTGCCCCTAGGCTTTACTAGTGCATTATCGGATCTTTCTTCCCATTTCTTCTGGAGGGGTTGACTTCATTTTCTTGGATTATTATAATGGTAGTTTATTTTTGGAGCTAGGTTTTTTTTGTTGCCCATGTCATTGCTTCGAAATTCTTGGTAGATTTTCATTTGTTCTTATTGGAAACAATAAGAACGAACAATTTAGGTTTCTTTTCATTTTAAGCCCATTTGAGGTCCACACAAGAGATTTTTCCTACAATGGTAACATTGTATGTACCCCCTTTTGAGTAGTTTTAGAGAGGGGTGTAAATTAGTTTCAAAAAATCATTTAAGAGAAATTACATGACTATTTTTTTCCAACATCCTTTTTGATTTGCCTTTGGATTCACATTATGCACATTTGAGGTCTTGTCTAGGGCTAGGATAAAAGCTTAGTTGTCTACTTGCCTAGTAATCCTTTTTTTCTATTTGGCCTTAAACATTTTCTCCTTTGCAATGTGCACCAAGTTGGGCCTCCCCTATCCATTGGGTTGTCACATTGCATATGCGACCAACCTTTAAATCCCATGGGGATTCACCTTTTTTGTTGTGTTGATGGCCGGAAGAAAACAATGTCCTATTGTATCATGTGGAATGTTTTTACATCCATCGAAGAGATGTTGATTTTCATGTTGCGTGTGAGCAAACCCACATTCTTTTGTTTCCTTCCCTTTAGTCCTCAACATTAGGTTTCTATTGTTTAACCCAATTGTGAGTGCTTTCCTTTTGTTCCTTGATCTCCTCCATTGAATGCTTTGGCTTAACAAGGTTTGGCAAGGTTTTATCAATAAACATCTACTAGTTATAGAATACCACAAACTATTTCAAGATGCATTGTCAAAGAAAAAAGATTTATGACAAGAGATCAAACAATGAACATAATTGTGCTGCAAGAGATGAAGATCTTTGCCCCCCTCTCTTTGTTTTCATTGACTCCAGATCTCTTTTCTTACACACATATGCGAGAATGACCTCAATTTCTCTCCTACATCGCTTAACTAATGTGGTCATAGCTAGATTTTTGTGGATACCCCAAGAGAAATCAGGAGAGAAATCAGGGATTTTTCTTTAAATCCAGCACTAACAATTCTGCCATCTTTTTATCTAGCTACCCTACTTACCTTTTTGACCTTTTTCTACCAGAAGGAACTAAACAAATTACAATAGGTTAACATTTACCCTACACAGAATCTCAACCCGCAAACAAACAAATACAACACAACTTAAAGACCAAGTTTGCAAAAATATATACCCAAAAGAGATTTATTTTTAAAATTAAGAAAACATGAACACGAGTCATGGACTCAGACTAAGTGGACAAGGTTATTTAATTTACAAATATCCTATTTAACTTAAACTGGTGTCAATCAAATTGAAAATATGAGTGTACATGTATGTAGACCTATTTGGGTTGTGAAGCCAGGGAAGAACTTATACTGGCTATTAGTGAAAGACCTCTCCTGAGTATTTTGAAAAATATGTTGTCATGGATGAAAACTGAAAATTGCATTTGGTAATAAAAACCCTAAAATAAAGAATCTCATTGATATTCCACTGCTATTCCACTTCTCATTGATATATGGAAGATGTCATTAGCACTGGCAAGAAATTTCTAGGGTATCCCAAGGGCCCCTTCCCAGGCAGAACTTTTCCTTTACCCAGGGCAGGGACTTTTGAAAAGTGGAATGCCCACTCCATAGACACGTTGTTTTTTCTTTTTCTTCTTGCATCCACCAGGTATCACTGGAAAGAAAAGATTTAAAAAAAATAAAAATCTATTTTTATTTTATTATTTCTGCTGGTGCTTTATGTCGTTTAATGCCCTTAGAGCAGGGCAGTCATGAAATAAGAGTCTCTCAAATCCGCCTCAAGTGGGTGCTTGTTTTGTGAACACCCTACTCATTGGGTGTTACTAATGTTACTTGATTATTTGGTTTTTTTTTTCATAATTGGCTGGGTAGTTGTATTTTATTTTTGAACCACATATGATATGTTATCGACATCAAAAAAATTCAAAAGTTTGAACCCATTTATTATCAATTTCACTTGTCAAAGTAATATCCCCATTATCAATTTACTCAGTTATTTTTAAAATAATAACTGTTGATTGTGCATACCTATCTTGAGAACCATTGGTTATATTGCTTAGGTAGGTAAATTTATTTTTCCTTTCTTTTCTGTTTTCCATCATAAACATGTTTTAAGGTTTTAAGATTGATAACCTACTTGGATGAAATTCC
>Ga0209208_10001224_pt1 | contig 35942 bp, 30 predicted proteins | sample S1TSphfallax_3_FD_187694 | JGI IMG/M metagenome (GOLD analysis project Ga0209208, IMG submission 187694) | Host-associated microbial communities from peat moss isolated from Minnesota, USA - S1T2_Fd - Sphagnum fallax MG (SPAdes) (version 2) | ecosystem: Host-associated > Plants > Peat moss >...
TAGACACATCAATCTCACAAGGAAAGAAACCAATGCACATATGAGGGTTCTGTGTTCTGTAAATGGTACTGTGATGGTCTGTATTTCTGGACACTGGTAGTTGGAATTTTCAACTTGGACTTCAACTGCCCATTTCACTTATGTAAATTCTTCCTTGGAACAACTGACCACGATATAGTGACAATAGGCATGGTACACACTAGATGTCACAAAAGTCTCTGAAGACGCTAAAACTATGATGTGCCATGCACCAAAGATCATCATGCAACTGACCTTCAATGAACATATCCTCAAGCATATCAAACACATGAAAAGGACCCCCATGAGCCTGACTTACCATTCCTGAATACAGTGATGCCTTGCTGCTTCAGGTAGCTGTGATCTGAGAGGCAGATTGAACCACCCTGCTTAATGGTGCAGGATTTGCAAATGAAATCATGTGATGAAACTTTACCAGGATTGAAGGAAAGTCAGCACAATTTGCTGATGAACTGATGAAATAAAAATTTACAGCAGTGGAGCTTTGCTGGTATTTCAGCAGGGATTGAGTATGGTGTGATGCAATTCAGCTGCTGATGGACTAGAAGACAGGTCCACTGTGCCTCCAGCTGGAATAATACACTGAAACTCCACTGGACTTGCAGGGGGGTTAGAAGCTGCTGCACAAGGAGTGGGATGGTGAAGCTTCAACTGGCTTGGAGGTGAATCCACAGTTACAGCAGATGGCGTAATGCGACGGTGCTTCAGAGGACGAGGACACAAAGTTACAGAGGTATCCTTATCTGGAAAATTGAGTTGAACATCCTCAGATGTCACTGCAATCTCTGAAGCAGTCATTTTGGCTTTTGCCAGTAGAGCCTCTGGAAGATAGCTTGCAATGTGAGGGGGTATTTCTGTTGACACACAACACATAGAGAGAACTCAGGAAACCAACCAAACAGCTGTGTTGACCTGACTGTCAGTCTATATCCATGGAACACTGAACACTGATTGCACTGAAGTTATGTGGTCCCCTGACTGAGTTCAGAGAGCAGAAGAGAGAAAAACACTACTCTTAACAATGTGCCTTCTGTAATATTGGCCCTATAGACCCTGTGCCCCACTTCAGGCAGATATTGTTTATCAGTAGCCAATGGCCTGGTTACAACCAGTCTGAACAGAGCAGAAGGAGTTTGAGGAAGAGAGTAGTTAGAAAACAGCAAGGTAATCATGGTCACCACCTTCATTAGGAGATAACTCCAGTACTGGATGAGCAGGACTTGGCTTATCACTAATAACCTGTGTGAAGTTTCTAAATGTCCTCTAAATGCTTTTAAGACTAGTATCAGAATCAAACCCCAGCAGAGTTCAGGTTGTAGACCCAGCCTAGAGACTTATGAGATAAGCTTTTAACACATTTGAAAGAAATTCCTTTGGATGCAGAGTAAACACTCTCCTCTTTATCTCACCTTGAGAAATGCAGAGACCTGATTCTAAGAGGGATATGGAGAAAGGGTTCATTAGAAACAAGGTAGAAAACTTTCCAGAATGAAGTCAAATCTAAGCTACACATACTACAAGGCAGGGGGGGGGATTCAATTTGGAATGTACCATTGGAAGGCATCTGCACTCCCAGCTCAGCATCACTAAAAGCCAGTAAACTGCAGTAGCCGTCTTGTGAGGACACTGCAACATATTGACCATCTGCTGACCTGCCAAAGGACCACAATGCATTAGTGCAGCCTTCCCACACAAAATTAGGCACAAAAGTTTCTTTCTCACTCTGGCACCAAGGCATCAGTTGGCTACAAAATTTGTGCCTCAGTAGTATGTATTGAGAGCATTAGATATTCCTGATTTAGGCAAAACTGTTTATAGATAAGAGATTATGCTACAATAAGATTATAGAGATATCAGATCCCCCAATACAGCAGTGAACAAAAAAGACAGTACCCAACACTAGAGAGCAGGAAAATGGAAACAAAAACTGAGGACTGGTCTGAACGACAGCAACAGTCACACACATGTTCAGAGACCTTCAACAGCAACATGTATGGTAGTGACCAGTGACCATAATGTCCCCACTAACTTAATCAGCTCCCAGAAGTTGTTACTCAATGATTACCCAATGTACTGAGTTTGTGTCAAGAGACTGGCAGTAACAGGAAGACTCAGCCATGATGCAGGCTAGCTTAACAAAACCCAAAAGAGAAGTAGCATACCAAGGAAACCAATAAGAACATGAGCAAAAAAAGAGAGAGAGAAAGGGAAAAATCACAAGAAAAGAGCACTTAGGATTAAGAAGTCCATAGTCACTTGCAAAGGTGGAAACACCAAACATGAATGTTTCTTTACTAAGCAAACTTTTCATTCAATTTAACATCATATAGTAGATGTGCTTACTGAATCATGAAACTGCTATATGCTTTGAGGTCATAAACCCAAAAAGAGCAACAGAGAGAAGAAAGAGATACACACCATGCAATATCAGTGATAGCTGCATAATGGAGACCTGCACAGACCACAATTGGGCTGCTGTGCTGTGTATCATAAATGAATAGAGAGTCCAGCGTTGCCACTGCAAACACCAGTCTGTATGGTAGACTGAAGCTTGGGTCAACTGTTTGCAAAGCAGAATAAACTTATTAGCCTTCAAGCTGCAACATTTACTGGAACTCTTGACCAGTTTCTTGAAACTTATCAGAAAACATCTTCATCAAGATGTTGATTAGCTATATACAACTGCAAAAGAAGCAAACAATTGCTTCTGGGCACCAAAATGAGATCAAAGAGAATAATCACCAGGGTTGTTCTGGATTTCTTGTGGCACAGTTGGATGAAGAGAGAAGATGAGAGGACAGAAGCGTACAGCTACCACAGGCTTACTTGGACCTGGCAGGTGGATAGCTGGCCTGCATTAATATTGAGGCTAAGTCAGAAACCTTCTAGGTTATACCACACATTGAGTGTTAATCCAGGTTGCGTTTTCACTTGCAAAAGCTAGGTGTTCAGCATACCAGATCTTAGGGATAAGTCAAATTCTTGGCAACAGAAAATTCAACGTATCAGTCACCTGAAACTATTGCAGGCCTAGAGAACGAGGTTGAGGTGGACTTACCTTGATAAGTCATCTCGAGACATTATGTAAGAAATGTTGGAAGGTGCAGCCTCAAGAAATGGTCTATAGATACCTGGATAGCAACACCATTTCACCACAGCATTCTCAGTCATGAAGTGGATATGAGTACAAGGGAACAGACCATTGTTAAGGGGTAATGCACCTGTAACAATCATGCCTCAACTTAGTTTGAAGGCAGGATTTCTGATGTAACAAAATTTTGTTGTAAGAAACTCTTTTGCATGGATTCAGTGGTGGATACACAATATGTAGGGACGTACAAAACCTCAATGTGACTGCAACAGTAGCCATACCTGAAGGGACAACCAAGAAGGAGGCATCAGGAGACCATGCAGGCCTCCGGAAAAAGGATGGCAAGGTTTCATCATGAAATAGATGGTGCTTTGATGGTACAGCCTGCTTCATACCAACACAGCATTAGGGAGCCAGCAATGTCACTACAAAGTGGTGCCAAAATTTTGAGATAACCAAGGACAAGAAGGCAGTCTTGGTCAGGCTCACCTTCACAATGGAGGAATCCTGGTGTGTCTTAGCATTCAACTTTAAGCAGGTGACATCTGTCTTTGCAAGGACATGCTGGCACACAAAGAAACCTTTGCCTGTCCCCCTGCTTGTGGGTATCACTTGGGATGAATAGATGCGGCAAGTTCGATCAGCACTGAGAGACACCACAAACTGACCAGCTGGATCCCATGCCACCCCTTGGACATAGTGGAGATGCTCATTCAGTACTTGCCATGCTTGACCTGCAGATAGGCAAACCCACTCTTACCTTCATAACTCAGCACACCTTTAATGACATCTTCTTTGCCACTAACTCCAGTATGGACAAATGCTTGGGGAAGGCAAGGCAGCACCTGAGGAGACTTTCCAAATGATGCATTGATTATCCACAGAGCCTGACATCAAGGATGCACTGTCTGGTGACCAAGCCAAATCCAACACATCTCTCTGATGCATCCTGCAAATGGAGAAGCATAAGTGAGGGCTCCCAGTGTTGCTGCCTTATGCTATATCACTTCATCAACTTTCACAGGATAGCTATGAGACCTAACTTCAACTATCAGCTCAATCCTAACTGCGACATTCTGGAGCTTCACTAACAAAGATATGAAGCATGGGAAAGAACTGGAGAGATCTGGAGATGCATACACAAGTGTTCGCAAAACTTTCCAGATTGGTTGATCCTCCACACTCTCGGCTTGTCTCCATATCAAAATCTCGCCACCTGCACAATTAAGAAGCAGAAGGCCAATCATGAAAACCAGGCTTCCCAATCTCCCTTGTCCTCTTCACAAAGCAATTTAGCTACCAAGAATTACACAGAAGCAGTTTGCCAGGGTTAAATCAGCCATAGGTCTAACCTAATATTCACGAAACGGGAGTTGTAGTTAGCAAGGTGGCATACCATCACCACCAGATGCAAGAAGTTGACCTGCAACATAAAAAGAGAACACAACATGAATATGATGTGGTATTCATCAAAGAATCCTCTGAAAAGTCCATCTCAGATATGAAGATTACCCCTATGGCATTCAACAAAGTAAGTCGAGAAGTGCAAACCTGATGGTGAGAAGCGCAGAACGTTGACTGCTTTGGAGTGATACGAGAGATCCGCTACAAATTTCACAGTTGGACCTGCATTCTCCTTTTGCTGTACTGACCACAGCTGCAAGCCCAGGCCAGCAAAATTCATAGTAAGATACAAAACTCTCTCACACTCTTGGCATCGATGCCTGGCTGTTCTTAGTATATACAAACCCTGCCCCCTCCCCTTGCTGCTTTAGCCACATTTTCAGAAAGCAAGGGGATACACGGGGATAGAAAACCTTGATATCATGATCAGCACCAGCAGTGGCAAGAAGGCCCGAGATACTGTGAAAGTCAAGTGAGAGAATAGGCTCGGAACCATGCCAGGCTATCTGCACCGTGCCACCCTTCATTCCCGCGCCTCTGTCCCTCCTTCTTGCCGAAGGATTATTCTCTACTCCTCCTCCGCTTTTTGTCAACCAAAAATCGTCGTCATGTAGTACACTTCTAGCAATCCCTAGTGTTCGTTCTTCATCTCTCCGCTTGTACTCATTCTTCTTCCATCCTCAAACCTCTCAACATCCATCGCCTCTACCCTACTACTTCCCACTCACCAAGCTTGAAAAAACCCTAAAACATCTCTGAAGACCTAAACGCGTTCTCATCTCCTGTTGTTGCTCTTTATATAGCAGCTCTAAATTTTCTTGCAAAAATCATAAGACCAACGGAGAGCAGATGGATGTCCATTGCAGCTTGCGCCTCAACGTTTCTGGCTGTCGATTCTCGGAACAAAAAAAAGAGCACGAGAGCTCCGCCGTCGCGGCGAAATGCGGATTGCAATTGGGGAGACGACAATCCGGAGAACAAGCTAGAGTTTGCAATTAGCGCGGGAAAGCTTGGGATTGGCCAGAGTTCGATTCTCCCACGCTTGTTTCCCTTCACATACGTAGAAGGTTCTGTATTATACATGTATTCACTATTCTACTCACGTGAGTAAGTATATAACAAAAATACATGGCAAAATACATGACAAAAAAATACATGACTGATAACCGTCAACATGTATTTACCAGTGTTGGCCGGTTCTAAGGGGACCCGGGTTTCAATTCTGAATTTTTATCTTGCTACTTAGTAGCCACCAAGTGTTTTACCTACTTACCTACCTACATGGTAGCCTATTAGGTACATTCCTTAACCTATTTTATATAGGATACCATAGTAAGGGGTGATTTTAGCACATGTTTGTTGAAGGGTCACTTATAATTTGTTAATTGTAATTATTGTTGTTCCATTTAAATTGTGTTGAAAATTAATAATATAAAAATGAGAAATTAAAAATATGAAAAACATATATTTATTACAAGCTCTCCACCCATCCTTAGGATTGTGCAAATTGTTACAAAAATTATGATTCACCCTCCAGTTCTTAAATAGGAGTTGAAAATCCCATGTAGATATTAGCTTCTGCATGTTAACCCTAGACCTTGTGCAATGAAATATTTTAACTGATCTTAACCAAAGTATTTCATAGTTCCAAGAATTAAGTGAATCTTACACAAATGTCTAAAATAGAAATAACTTCACAAAAGTAATTTGATATGATATCTCATTTGCTAGAGTATATGATCTAGTTTGTCACTTATGATGGAGGTAAGGCACAACTTTCATTGTTCATCCCATGAATCAATGCATTCACATCATTTCTAGAATCTGATGCATGAACTTCATCCATTCCACACATAAAAATTATTTAAAAATGCTGTTCATGCAAGCTCTACAGAAGCTTTGTTTGATCTTGGTCACCAAACTTCTCTACTAATTGTTTTGGGTTCAATCAAATTAACAGCTACTTGAGGTGAGTACTAATGGTCCCTTGGCCCATGTACATTTTAACCTCCTGAAAGGTCACCCATCTGAATACTATACTGATCAAAGGGGGCTCAAATTTAGAGTTCTTATTGAACCCAATTGTGAAAAAATTATTTGAAAAAGCTTACTTAGCTTCCAGAGACAAGAGTCATTCTAAATCCAAAAACTTTTGCTCCATTGGTGCAAAAATTGAAAATAAACAAACACACACACAATCTTGTAGAGGGACTTCCAAAACTACCAGAAATAGAGCACCCCCCCCACAATTCGGGTATGGTGGCATCATGGTCATCCATACAAACACCAATGTTAATATATAGATATTCAACCATAATTAAGACCAACATGATTGTGAGGTACAACCCTATGCCATAATTTAGTTCATTATTTGTTCATGTTCATCACTTTGTACACACTTTGTGTTCATGCTTGTTTAATAAACTAAATAGTGAGAGAGCGTACAAAAGATTGAAATAATAGATCTTCAATTTTCCAAATGGTTGCCAATTGTGCAGCATACAAATTGGCCTTAGTTTCTCACAAATGCAGGTCTTAAAACTGACTCTTTTATAAACTCAAGGCCAGTGGCAGTTGGTGTCAGCCCTTGTGCAGCCAAGTACGACGAGTTGTGGAATTTGCTCAGATGACGAGCACCCCCATCACAGAGAATTGTTACAATTGTGTTCCCTGGGCCAAGCACCCGTGCCACATGAACAGCACCTACACAATTCATGGCAGATGAACTTCCGACAAATAGCCCATCATTCTCCAGTAGGAATCTGCATTCGAAAGGAGGAACTGGTTAAATCATCCCTACCATCTCTGCTTACAAGCACCTTTAGTAGCATAATTATATACTGCTTTGAAGAGAAGCATTGTGAAAGTGACATAGAGTTACATGCCAAATGAGGAGCCAACCTTGCCATTTCCACAGCCTCCCTGTCAGAGCCTCGAAATGCACCATCCAGCTTCGCCTGCTTGAAATTTTGTGTAATGCGGTTGATTCCAATGCCTTCAGTGATGGTATCAAAGGGGTTTTTCATACGCTTACCTTCTGCCTCCTCACGTGTGTACATCACACCCCTTGTGACACTGTTATAGAGTCCTGAGCCTGGGGGGTCTATCAAGTAACACTTCACCTCTGGATTCTTCTCCTGCAACAGTTCGGTATGAGTATATCAGAACAAGCCCTAATCTACTCACATTTAGAGCGACAGACTAGGGTGCATGTAAACTGTCCACAAAAGATAAATGGCCCTTATCTCATTTGGGGATGTTACCTTCAAATAACAGGAAACTCCAGCAATAGTTCCACCAGTTCCAGCAGCTGCAACAAATGCATTCACTTTCCCACCCGTCTGAGCCCATATCTCTGGGGCAGTCCCTTCATAATGTGCCCTGAAGTTCGCCAGATTCTCAAACTGATCAGCAAAGAACCCCCCCTTGCTTTGGCTACAGCTTTCATCTTCAGTTCCCGCTTGCCTCAGATGAGTTCCTGAAGCACAATGTCTGAAACCTCTATTTAGACTTTCCTTGAAGGATTGGCTTTCATCTGAAACTGTAGAGCAGATCTCTATTCAGAAATCTGCCATGCTGCACATTGATATCACTTTGAAGGTACAAAAGTCCAGAAAGGATTTTCAAATTCATTTGCTGAGGTGTCTGTTGAAGATGAATGTTTCCTCATATCCAATTTGGTATATGGCACCTGTCATCACTTTTCAGTTTGAGGTGTTCACATCTGTCTCCTGCCACTATGAATCCTCTTCCAAGGATAAGAGAACTCTTGTAAAGGTGGTGGATTACCTTCCACAATAGCTTGGGCTTCCAATGCCCGCTGTCTTGCAACATTGACAAAGTGCTCCCTGTGGCTGATGGAGACAGGACGAACTCTCTCCACTACAGCGCCCATGGCTTCCAATATCTGTGTCTGGTAGCAGTGAAAAACAGTGAGCTCATAAAAAAAATTCACAAACAACACTTCATAGGAGCATGCAATTTCCTCTTCACTTCTGGAGGGATTGCAAACTTTAAAGAAAAAGGGGTTGCTTATGAAGAGCAAGTTACATCACTTGAAAACATCCCCTAAGCCCTAAACATTTAAGTCCAAAACCCTATGTCCAGCCTTCTCTTGGCAGCTACCACAAGGCACTGCTATAGAGGAAAGATGCTGGAGGGCCAGTGATGAAATGCTCAAATAAAATCCTTATTAAGACCATGGGCATAATGCTCCTTTGGATCTGTGAGGGAACCAATTTGTTGTATAGTGACATGCTAACACAGAACTTGGATACAAAGGCAGAGAAGATCCAAATAAGATCCAGCCTGAACCCTAATCCCTCTGACCTGAAAAATCACAGTCGCTTTTGAAAGATCCAGGATGTAAGACACCAGATGCAAGACTGACCTTTTCAATGGCAGCATCATCAGGGAGGACTACATGGCACTTGCAACCATGTGCAATAGCTACCATGGCCAGGCTCACTGCTGTACTTCCAGCACTGCCCTCTGTAACCAAACCTCCAGTCTGAAGAGCCCCAGATTCTAGTGCCTGCAGTGTGCTTCATCAGTGACGAATTTTCACGAGTTTCACTTTTTTTCTTGCAGAAAGGAGAGGCAGAAGACTTTTCAGCCTCTTCATACAGTAGTCATCCACCAAGGATGGATAGCTGCTGCCAATGGTGACCATCCTCGGATCAGCAGGCGAGTCAAAACTGGGAACAAAAACCTGAACTGGAATACGAACCTCGTCGAGTATTTTGGCAGCAACTCTATCCTTCACACTTCCACCTGGATTCAGAAACTCGGCCTTCCCAAAAATCTGCAATTGCACAAAAGCATAAAACATATGCATCATGTACAAAGCTAGAAAAACCTATGCTTCATGTACACAACCAGAAAAACCTATGCATCATGTACATAGCAAGAAGTGCTTAACCTCCAGTTATCATTCCCTAGAAAAACAAAAATCTCAGAGAAAACACCGGATTTGTTCTTGCAACGAAAGGGATAAACTCTAGAGGATAGTAAAGTGGTCTCTCACATCACAGCCCGTCGCCTCAGACAAGCTACGAATCCGAATCAAAGGAGTGTTTCCAATGGCACCAATCACTCCCTGTCTGAAACTTGATGAAACCGCCTCAGTTCCACCTCTGCTCTCCTCCTTGCCGCAACGTTCCCGGCATTCACCAGACTTCGCCAGACTCTGCCCAAACCAGGAGAAAGAACACCCGAATTTGTTGCTCCTGCGCCAGTTTAGCACGGATCCGAAAACTGTCGAAAAAATCGCAGCAGCAGCAGCAACAACAACAAACGCAGCTGCTGCTCGATTTCCCACAACCATGACTGCGAAGAAAATCGCAAAATTCCCGAAGCTCGCGAGGCCCCGTCGATCATCGCACGCAAAAGAATAGACGCAGTGGAAACTTGAAACCCTAGAGGAAACCCTACCTCTAGGGTTTCCGGTCCGCGAGATCGAGATCCCAATTGACATTGTCCCCTCGATCCACCGCCCCAAGTCGAGTTTGTCCCCTCGAGTGGACAGTTATTCCTGTGTCAACTTCCAAGTGAGCAGCCGGCTTGGCCGGTTATATAATTTACCCTGGTATATATATCCAGTTATATATTACCAGGGAAAAATCTGACCTGCTTTTGAGTGTGAGCATGCGTGCATTTTCTGCAATAAAAAAATAATTTTTATTTTTTAAAATAATAATTTTTTGCTCAAACAACATATTTCTCCATTTTATTGTTCCATTTTTATTTTCAAAAAATAGAGAAAATTCTCCAAAAAGAATCATAACCTTGTTCATAAATTTAATTAAAAAAAAAAAAACACCCTAATGCCAACTAAAACCCCAATGTTAACCAGCTATATATTTACCCATGTATATATATATGTAGGTATAGATTACCGTAGTACTTTGACCATTTCAAGACATGTCCGTTGAATAATTAATTAATTTTGAGAAATTCATTTCAACAAATGGAATATTCTTAAATATTCACTCTTATCCTTCGCAATATTTTTTGATTTGGAACAAATATTTCTTCAAAAATTTCAACATTTCTGAAAATAATATAATTAGTGTTGAATTGGCCCGAGTACTAAGGTAGTTTTGTGCATGTATATGGTTTTTGATATATGTGTTGAGTAATGTAAATATGAATGTAAGACTTTAAATGTTTAAATGTCCATGTAAGGCCATGTAAAGTTGTTTCATCTTGTTTCAAATATGATAAATGTAAGTGTCAATCGAAAGAAAAACACACACATATATTTATATGGTTTTACATATCGTGTAAAATCATAAAAAATAATGTTAACAAATAATTGAACACAACATTCAATAACATATGCAATATTTCATTGTCTTTTTTTTTTGTTTATTTTTTAAATGATAATTATGAAAGTGGAGTTGGTTCAACATAGAAAGAAGGGAAAAAAACAAAAGGAGAAAGGAACTAATGGTAAGCATTAAGAAAGAAGATGAAAATAAGTAGGATATTAGAAAGGATTATGGAGGATTGATATCTTGTAAGTTTTCTTTCATTTTGATCTTACATGTGAGCTTGTTATGTTGTTCCTTTTTGTTTAACTAGTGGGTGCCCATGGCCGAAGGCCACTGTGAAGCCCCCTGTGTGAAATCCAGGTCTCAAAATTGAGATCCCACATCCTGAAAATCACATCCTAAAAGTTTTCAGGTTTCGGGCTTGGAAACCGCGAGTGTGAAAATCCAGGCCCCAAAGTTGAGATCCCAAGTCCTGAAATCGATATCCTAAAATTTCCCAGGCCCCAAAGTTCAGATCCCAAGTCCTGAAAACCATGTCCTGAAAACCATATCCTAAAATTTCCCAGGCCCCAAAGTTCAGATCCCAAGTCCTGAAAACCATGTCCTGAAATTTCCCAGGCCCCAAAGTTCAGATCCCAAGTCCTGAAAACCATATCCTAAAATTTCCCAGGTCTTTTTGCCTGGCCTGGCCTGGCCTGCCCCTGCCGCCCTGCCCGGCCCTAACTGCCCTAACTGCTGCCCTGCCCCTGCCCTGCCCGTCAGTCAGACAGACACATTCAGAAAATCATTTACGGAGAGATCTGCAGCAGCAGCGAGGAGGAGGAGGAGGAGAATCACGGGCAGTGCCTGGAAGAATTTTCCAGGCACTGCCCACACAGACGGACAGACACTGTTGCCATTATATATAAGATGGTTGTTTGCAAGTGCACTTGATAATGTTGTTGTCATCTTACAATTTTTTTGTGTTGTTGGAAGCTTCAACTATGACTTATTTGAAATGAATTTATTTTTTATCCTTTTTGTCATGCTATTTTTTTTTTTTCTTGTGCTTGTTTTGCAACTCCTTTCTTTTTGATGATTTGAAATTTAACTTGAACTTGCCCATGTTGTTATTTTTATTTACAATTTTAGCATGTTTAAGTGATGCTATCACAGTTATTTTGTAATTTTTAACATTGTGGCAAGTTTCAATAGTGACTTGTTTCAAATTGTTGTTGTGTTTTTGTTGTGGTCAAATTTTGTTGTTTTAAAAATTCATAGGCACCAAAATGAGAACTAAATCATTGAAAACTAATTATTTTTTCTTTACAAAACAATTTTAGTGATCGAAGTCAATTTTCAAAATAGAAGGTAAAATTGCTTATCAATGGACACATATCTATCATAAAACAATTTTAAAATGTTTTTTTCATTCCTTAACCAAATTGAATGATTTTTATATCATTGGATGCTTAAACTAGAAGGTTACAATTTTTTTGAATGTCAAAAGTAAATGAACAACCACCACTACAAAATATGGGTGCAATTCACTAATCCTTGTTCAATTGTTTGATGAACAAGTGAATTCACTATGTCCCCATCAGGTCCTTTTCATTAAGACCAATGTATTCAATCAAAACCTAATGAAATTACTTAGCATACAAGGATGCATTTTGTTGTAACAAAGGTAGACAACACAAAAAGAAAATGAATGATAGTTTGTTTAAATTTTTTGAAAACTAGTCAAAACATCTCTATGGTTGTAACCCCATGTTTTTTGCAATTTTAGTTCATTTTGAGTGATTTAAAACTTAATGGGTGCCCCAACTAATGCCCCACTTCGTGTTTTATGAAACTATTTCATATTTCATAAGCAAATATGCAATGATTCAAGTTTTAAGTTTGAAATCCTAATATGTTTTAATTCATTCATCATGGAGCATAGAACCCCCTAAAACCTAACACCCCATATTTTCCCCATAAATTTGAGATTCGAATTGTGAAATAAAAAATGAAAATTGTCTATTATCACACTTTTGAAAACTAACTTGATTAGAAAATAATTGTAATATCCTGATTGTTCTCACAAATCTAAAAATAATTTAAAAAAATCATGTTGGTTTTCTCAAGTGTTGGGAAGAACCAAAACCAATGGTTTTCATAAAAATAGAGAGAACCGCCCAACACTAGTATGTAACAAGGTATGCATTGTTAATCTTTAATGCTTGAATGTTGAGAAAGGAGGGTCTATTCATCATGCCAAGGATTGATAAGTACCTTCAATTTATGATGGGGTGTTAGCCTACGTTGAAAGTGATGAAAACCAATTTTGAAAATACAAATTTCATGTAATAAAAAAAAACCTCAACATGCACTAGGAACCTTCTTTTTTTTTTCTTTTGGGGTTTTGAGGGGTGTGGTGGGGAGGGGTTGGGGGTTGGGGGAATTTTTTAAAATGTTCTCAATGTGTTCCCATCAAGTTCCCAAGGGGTCTTCATCAAGTTTCCCAAGATGTTCCTCATAGCACTTCAATTTTCCCTCAATTGTTTGGCCATAGTTCAACTTCCATGTATATAAATTGTAAATGGTTGACCTATTATCTATGCTCCTATTTTGGAGAAGGAAGCATTATCTAGGCTTCTATGTTGGGGAATCCCCCAATGTTCCAATTTTTTTGTGAAAGGCCTGTCAATGTGACTCCTTTTAAGGAAAGGAAAAAAAAGTTGTGGGTGCAACTCCATTTTATTAATACAAAGATAAATAAGTACCCGAATTTATAAGGAGAGTATTGAAGCATCTTTAGTGGCTACTAAAGAAAAGGTTGCCAACAACACTTTGGAAATGCCCAAGTAAAAATCAAGCTACTCGTACATATTAATTATGTCCCACAATTCATGCCCCTACCATTAAGTTAGGCCTAAATGGTAAAGAACATAGGTAGACATAGAAATTCTTGGGAGCAAATGAGATGAGCCAATAATCACTCACTCAAGAGGTCCAATTTTTTTTCTTTTGGGGGAGTTGGGGTTGTTCGACTTTTGAATTCTTGTTGTTCCCAATGTGTTCCCATCAAGTTCCCTCTGAGTTCCCAATAGCATCTCACTTTATCTTATGTAATGTGATAATGTTGGGTATAAAGTATGCGACACACGGTAATAAAACCATTAATTGATATTGAAACTGATGACAAAGTTTGTTCTTGATAATGGTGATGTGAGTCTTTTGTTGCCAACATTGTGAAGTAGCTGAAGTGGCGATCATCCATAACTTGATTTCGCCAGATTTGGTGACAAATTTCTTTTGGCATACTTCTGTATTTTTTGGCAACCTGATGGAACTTAGGATAAAATCGGGTGATTTTTAGAATCGAAATAATTTTTTTTCTAAATGTGGTGACCAGAAAACATTACAATTGTGCCGTTTTAGAGAAACTTTGCCCAAAACTAAAGAAAATACTATTCACTTCTAGGTTGAACAATTTGCCCATGGTTCCTTCAATGGTCTTTGTTTCACAAACGAGAATGAGGGAAAGCATATTCCACAAGAGCGGCCGGAGGAACCTTAACCCTTATTGACATGGATAAGGGTAAGGTCCCTCCCACTCTTGGAGACTACCTAGTAATAAGATTCTTGCTCGTTACTAGGAGGTATATTTGTAAATATTAGTGTGGCCTGTGCCATTGGCCTAAGTGTTATCACGTCCTCAACTGATTTTCCCTTCCAAAACCTGGTTTTTTGGAATTTATTTGAATTTTCAGTGGCAGAAATCACTTAAACATCAATATCTCTCACATTTTGAATCCAAATCTTACCAAATAAATTCCATTAAAATCCTGCTAATCAAGATCTTTTCAAAAACACCAAACCCACATTCAAAGTCCTCCGAAATTTTCAGCTACGATTTAATTTAATTTTCAATAAAGAAATCATTCAATATTCAAGAACTTTTGCACCACAAGTCCAAACATCATGGAATCTTGGGAAACCCATGCACCCCTACTCGTCAAGAGCTTTCCAAAGACATCAACAACATGATCTAAAGCATCCCAGTTCGGTGGATCTCATAACTACAAAACAAAACAACCTTCATAGATAGGTAAGGTGCACTCCAAATGCACTAGGAAAATTCTCCAAAGTGCCTTACATATATCATATCTATAGCTTTGTAACCAGCCTTTGCAACAATGGACAACAAATGTGTGGGGGACATTAGAGAAATCCGCAAATTCACCCTGTCTTCACCCTGTCTTTGGGCCTCCTTTCACCCACCTAACCACTCTTTTAGTGGTACCCGTAAGTTAAATTTTTTTTATTAAATCTCAGTATGAAATACTGAAACTCAGTACGAAATGCTGAATCTCAGCATTTAATGCACAAGAATTCTAATTTTTAACATAGAAAAATTATGCAAAAATATACCGTGTCTTGAAAAATAGGCTTGTGCCTAGGTGCAAACAAAAAAATTGTGGCCAATGAGATTCTTTGAATTGGAGCCTTGAATTGCTTCTAAATGTTTGGCATAATGAATCAATACTTAATGGTTGCATGTCTTTTGCATGTGGCCTATACAAAAAAGACATGCAAAGTGCATAGAGCTTTAAAAGGAAGGTAGAGCTTTAAGATATGCTTCTCTCTTTGTTCATGGAGGGTCCACAAACCTTCTCATAGCAAAGAGACATGGTTTTAGCACGGTACTTGTGCCTTTTGTTTTGTGTGTTAGAGTCATAACAAGAGACATGGTTTTAGCGCGGTACTTGTGCCCTTTGTTTTAATGCTAGAGAAGGGGATGTTATAGAATATTTCCTTTGGCTTCGACTAAATGTTGCCTAAGTTCCTAATTTTGAGAATGCCCCGGGCCATTACCCTACACTTAATTCCTTGTCATCATAAAACAATGGTAGACATGGTTTTTTTTTTTTCTATAAAATTAAAAATAAAAAGGTACCCATAACTTATCATCATCCTTTTACTCTCCACTTCTTTTTAACACCATGTTAAGGAAAAAAATGAAAAATGAAAAAAAATAAAAATTCAGGGAAAAAGGATCCATCCATAACCCATACCTTGTAATCATCATTTTAATCCTCGAATTTTCTTAATTCTTCCCTCCATAAGAAACAAAACTAAAACATGATTTTTTTTAAAAGAAAAAGAAAAAGAAGGGTAGTACACCATAATAGCCAACATACATTGTATAATTGTACCTAGGTAATCATATTTTAATTTACCATAAACAAAACATTAATCAAGAGTTTAAAAGCCCAAAAAAGAAAAAGAAAAAAAAAGGGTAAAACACAAATACCTTGTAATCATGTTTCTAAAATTCTCTTCTCAAAATTAATAAAAAAATAAAATAAAATAAAAATACATAGATCCCATAACTTCTCATCATGAGCTGAAGGTAGGTAGGTAGGTAGGTAAGTAGGTATGTAAAGTGGGGTAAGGGGTAGGTACTATGGAGGGGGAAATTAAATATTTTCAATTTGAAATTAAATAATGCAAGCCATAATTTAAATATTTAATCATACAGTAAAAATACGGTAAGAAGAAGAAGAAGAAGGCTATATAAAAGCGGCCACCTTTTTGGTCCACCTTTTTCCTTCTACCTCTAGAGGCCTAATCCATCTCTTTGTCACCCTTTTGCCCCCCTCCCTCTTCGGTTCTTGGGGGTTTTAGTCCCACCTTTTTCGACCCTTTTGCCCCCTCCCTCTGCGTTTCTTGGGGTTTCTTGTTCCACCTTTTTCGACCCTTTTTTCCCTTCCCTCTGCGTTTCTTTGGGGTTCTCGTTCCACCTTTTTCCTTCTCTCTGTGTCAGGGTAAAACGACTCTTTTGCCACCCTTTTCCCCCCCTCCTCCCTCCCTCTCTCCCTGCGCTTCTTGAACCCCAAGCGCAATTGCTGCGCTTTTTGTGTGCGTTTTTGTGTGGCGTTGTGTTCTGAATGAATGCGTTTTTTATGCGCGTTTCTCGCTAACGAGAAGCTTGAGAAAGAGTTTTTAGTGATGCCATTGTGTGGAGAGAAGAGAGAAGAAGTGAGGGGCTCTGATGCATGAACACATTGAGCTGTTGTTGCTGCTGCATTGAAAGGATTAAGGACTCGTTTGTGGTTTCTTTCTTCTCGTTATGGATGTTTCTGAGTCTCCTCCTCCTCCTCCTCAATATTGTGAGTTGCCCAGCTTGGAGGACGTCTCCGTGGCTTCGCTTTCCGTAACGGAAAATGACGGAGAGCCTACTGAAATGGAAATTGAAGCTGCCGCTTCTTTTGTTCCTCCCATGGTTGCAGCAGCAGCAGCAACGTCTAGTGTGAAGACAGAGTTTACAGGTGATGATTTGCCAGAAGCAGGAGTCAAGGGGAATTCGAAAGAGCTTTCGGCAGAGGAGGAAGAGGAAGCGCGATGGACTGTGGCGAAAATCTTCTTCCAAAATAGAAGTCTCGTGGAGCACCAGCTTAGGTCGTTCAACGAATTTCTGGAAGATGGATTGCAAGCGATGGTGAATGATGCACCGCCGTTTGAAGTGAGCCCTGATCACAACCCGGCAGCTATCAGAATTGAAGGCTTGCCGAGACAGGCCCGTATCACCTACGGCAATGTATCCGTAGGCAAACCTACTTGCTCCGCAACTGAAGACAAGAAGGACGTTGTTGATTTGTATCCCCGGGAAGCACGACTTCGCAATCTCACTTACTCAGCACCGATCAACCTGGACATGAACCTAAAGGTATGCAGATCGATCGACATCACATTGTGGTGGAGACATCTGCTGTGGCAGCATTCCATTTTCTGGATTTCTTTTCCGTTGATTCTGTATTGGCTCAAACTTTGTTTTCGTCTTCTTTGTAAAGTTTTCTTTGCTTCTCTTTCTGATATCATCATTATCTAATTGCCCAGACATCTTTCTTTCTTGGTTCTCTCTTTCTAATCTCATCTGAAATGCACATGCCCCAAGACAGTTTAATTCTTTCTTAATCCTCATTGCTCCCCTGAGGTGAGGTTTGGCAGGTTTATGTCCTGAAATCAAGTAGCAAACGGCAGGGGAAGGAGGAAGTAGTCTTGCAAGACATACATGAGAATGTCTGTATTGGGAGAATGCCGATCATGGTGAAATCCCGGTTCTGCCATCTGCATGATTTGACAGATGCTGTGTCGGCTTCAAAAGGCGACTGTGCCTTTGACATTGGAGGGTACTTCATCATCAAGGGATCTGAAAAGGTAAAGGGCTTGGTTGAATCTCTAAGAGTACCTTATTTTCTACTATGCAATCCTTTCAAAGCAGGGCTTGTTTGCAAGCTCAGTGCAAACTCTAAAGAGTATCTTACTGTCTATTATGCTATGCTTTCAAGGCAGGGCTAGTCGATTAAGGGGTAATAATAATCACAATGTTGCTCCTGTGAGCATCTTGATGATTTTTGCAGGAAGTATGATGACATGAATATTCCAGTGATTGAACAAACGTACATGTGTGTCTCTCTATAGGATCTTTGACTGTGTGGTGCAGCAAAATAAACTTTGAAACTGTCTCTTGAGGATGTTTCTCAGTTGCAGTATGGATAACTGATGATGTATTTGATTGGGAGGCCAGGTACTGATAGCACAAGAAGAAAGGATTAATCAGAAGATCCAGGTAGGTTTTAGTCAGAAGACAAATACTTGGATGGCAATATGTGCACCCCCATTCAAGGGATTCCTTGACTACCGGTCCAAGCCAACTGTTAAGCTAGTCAGAGCCGCAAAGATTGGCCCCCCTCTGCTCAATGTCAGTGTCGCCAAAGTCCTGGAGCCTCTTCCAATTGCAATTGTGATGCGGGCATTTGGAGTATGTTCTGACAAAGATCTGATGCAGAGGGTGTCATATATTGAAGATGATACTCAGTTGATGGAGCTAGTGCGGCACTCTATTCTGGAGGCTGATGCATGCATGGTGAAGTTCCTAAGCAAGCAGGCTGTGGTCACAGGTTCAGCCACTGAGCTTGTGCGAAATCAAAAGCAGGCATTGGCTTACATTGGAGCAAATGTGAGAGACAATGTGGAGCCTTTAGAGAGTGCAGGTAGGAAAGTGCTGGAGTATTTTCTAAGCCACATTGGAGGTGGATATACACGCAAAGCCTTCTTTCTAGGCTACATGGTCAACCAAGTGTTGTTGGCATTCTTGGGCCGGCGCCCTGAGGATGAAAAGGATCACTACATGAACAAAAGACTTGACCTTGCTGGCCAATTACTACAGCACCAAATGCGCAAGGTGATGTTCCACTTTCAGCATGATACCCAGAAACGGGTGCAGAAGCACCTGGGAAAGGAGGAAGTGTTGGGTCCCATAAAAAGCTTGATCAATGATAGCATTGTAACAAAGGGTTTGCAGGGTGCATTCACACTAGGCAACTGGAACACAGGTGCTGGACTGAAAAATTCTGGTGTTGTTGGTGATTTGAAAAGAATGAACCCAATGGCCACTATTTCCCAGATGCGCCAGACCCGTGTCAACTTGCCACCACGCAGCAGACCATCTGATGCAGCCCGGCATCCGTAAATGATCCTTCACCCTGTCATGGTTGTGGGGACTGAATATAACCTGCTATGACATGTTGCATAAGCTTATCACTGGTCCTTTTGTGCAGAATGCCACACAACTATTGAAAGGCACATGGTTCCCCAACCAAAGTGCTTCATAGCATGCAAATTTGTTGGACACATCTTGATCCTTAGTTTCCCTGTTAGCCAGATGATGGAGTATCCAGAGTAAGACTAACAAAGTGTTTGGTTGGGGTATTCAGGAATTTTTCATACTGGGGGCGTATCTGCCCTATTCAAACTACAGATGGAACAGAGTGTGGGTTGGTAAAGCACCTATCTCTCACAGGGATTGTCAGCTCTGACATGCCAACAGATATGGTCATGTGTGTTCTGTCTGAACACTCCATGGAGAACTTGGAGGAGACAAACCCTGCAAGCCTGCAATACAAGGATAAAGTGTTCGTAAATGGCACTTGGGTTGGTGTAATGATTGACCCTGAAAAGGCTGTGAACGAGCTTAGAGAAATTCGCCGCTCACACCATCTCCACAGTGAGGTTTGATTTTGATCCCATCGTTTTCACTCTGTTTCTTTGAAGTTTACTTTCAAAAATCTTTGAAGGAGCCCTCTGGGTTCTCACCAAAACACTTATCATGAAGATTGTACCTTTCCCATGCAGGTGGAGGTTGTGAGAGATCCAGTAAGAAGAGAGGTGTTTATCTACACAGATGGGGGGCGCATATTGAGACCATTGCTCTTGGTCCAGAATCAGCGACTTGTTCTCTCCAGACAGCATTTGAAGAAGTTGAAAGTCATGATGAGACTCCATGGTGCTGGAGCATGCTGGACATACTTGCTTAAGGAAGGTGTGGTAGAGCTGCTGGGAATAGAGGAGGAAGAAAAGGTAATGGTTGCAACTAATGGACAGGATCTAGAGAAGGCACGTGAGTATGCACATGCCCCTGTTTACACGCATTCAGAAATTGATAGCTCATTCTTGCTGGGACTAGGTGCTGTGATGATACCATTCTTGCAGCACAATCAAGCATTGAGGAACCTTCATCAATCAGAGAAGCACTGCCGACAGGCGATTGGATATTATTGTACAAATCTGTGGTCACGAGCAGATTCATCTGCACACCATCTCTTCTACCCACAGAAGCCTCTTGTCACCACTCGTGCTGCAGACTGTCTCCAAAAGCCAGAGCTTATGAATGGTCAAGTGGCAATTGTGGCAATTCAGTCTTTTGCCTACAACCAGGAGGACTCCATTGTTATGAACCAGGCCTCAATTGATAGGGGCCTTTTCAGGTTGGTGCTCTGGGCAAGTCATTCACTATTTCTAAGATTTAAGTCTGCCAGGAGTTTTGACCAATGATTTGTGAATTGCAGCTAAGATCTTTTGTCTATGCTGAATTCTGTGTTGCTCTTGGTCCATCACTGCTTTTCATACTACTAGGATTATTGTTCTTTTTGTTCTAGTTATTCCGTTGTCTGTTTTCCTTCTTGCCAGCTCTTCAATCCTTATCTGTGAGTTTTCTTTCTGTTACAGGAATTTTTTTTGCCTGGTCCTGGTTTCCTTGATCATGAGTATGGAAATTTCTTGATACTCTTGAGAGTTATTGTGCTTGTGGTTTGCTGGGCTACTGGTTGACCATTTTTTGTAAGGTTGTCACCTAGACCCTGACAACCATCAAACTGTAGGTCTGCACATTATAAGATCCATCGAGGTGAGGAGAGGAAGAATGTGGATGAACACTTCAGTAAGCCAAGCACATCAGACCATAAGGGGTGGACTCATGCGTGGAGTGGCCTAGACTACAAAGCTTGTCTGGACAAGGTGGATGATGATGGGTTTCCCTGTGTTGGTGAAAACCTGACCAAAGGTAACATAGTGATTGGTAAGCTAACTGCTGAGCAGGGGCGTCCCAAGCTTTCAAACACAAGCACTCACCTTAAACTTCACCAGAAGGGGCATGTTGACCAGGTGCTGCTGGCCAATGAAGAAGATGGGCACCGCATCAGCAAGGTGCGACTTCGGTTTACACGGGCTCCACAAGCTGGAGATAAATTTTCCAGTTTGCATGGTCAGAAGGGTGTGATTGGAGCAGTTTTTCCCCAAGAGGATTTACCCTACACACGGCAGGGCATTGTCCCTGATATCATCATCAACCCTCATGCACTGCCAAGCCGTCAAACTTTTGGGCAGATTATGGAGTGCCTCCTTGGCAAGGTTGTGGCTACCAGTGGGAAACCTTGCTTTGCGACTCGGGCAGAGACTCCTCAGAGAGTCAATGAGCTGCTATTCCAGTAAGTCAACCTGTGCTAAGGTCAAAGTAGGATGATGTCTTTGATTCCAAAATTATTGTTTAAAAGGTCCCACCTGGAGCTTGTACTGTAACTTGGTTTTTCAGTTCCTCATACAGCTGCTTTCATGCTGTGAAAAATCATCAGCAAAAACATGAAAAAAAGTTTGTTAAGAGTTGCCCTTGTGGGTGTTGAAGAATCCATTTGAGCACATCACACCTTGTAAACACCTAATTTTCTCTCTGATTTGTGCATTGTTAAAGGTACCATTATGGAAGAGGGGGTGCTGAGTACATGTGCAATGGAACAACTGGCATGCCACTGGAGGCACTCATTACCATGGGGCCTACGTTTTACCAACGCCTAGATCACATGGTTGAAGACAAAATAAAGTTCCGTGGTATTGGTGGGTCTATCAATCCTCTGACACACCAACCAGTAAGGGATCGAAACAGTTTGGGAGGTGTAAAATTTGGAGAGATGGAGCGTGATTGCATGCTTGGGCATGGAGCTTCAAGTACTCTAAGAGAACGCTACTTTTTGTTGAGTGACCCATACAAGATGAACATATGTTCAGCGTGTCGAAGACCTGCCACAATGGATGCATCACGCACACCAAAGTGTCACTTCTGCAAAAATGGCAAGCACATTGTCCAAATTCAGATTCCCTACGCCTGTAAATTGCTCTGGCAGGAGCTTTTGAGCATGGGCATAAGTGTGTACATGGATACTAAGCTCTGCTGAGCGTCTTTATGTAACTCAATGACTCAGGACATCTTTCAGCCATAGCTTGAAAAACAGTTTCATGAACATTCTTATGGCTGTCTTCACTGTGAAAGAACCACCTTTCACCAATCACAAAGACACTGCAAGCTGGCCACTTAAGCAAGGAGACAACGAGACAATGTGGCTAGAGGCAAAGCTTGTGTGCAAGACATGTGCCATTGTAAATACAAGAGATATCAGCATCTTTTGGGATTTTGTTGTTAGTAAGATATGTACCCAATGCACAGATGACGTACAGATTTTGCGAGCCTTTCCTCAGGAAGTTGATTGTGCAACTGAGATTTTTCTCCTGTACTCCTGGACACTAGAAATCTGAGCTTCTCTTAACTGCTCAGCAACAATCACTGCACATCATTTAGGTGTTGGAGTAGAGTAGTCTTGGTTCCTACTCTTTTCAGACTGCTTGAGTGTGCCTCATGCCTTGTCCTAGTGCACCCCACCAGAAAAGCCTGTTGCTATTTTTCCTGTTATTTAGGGCAATTGTGGGGGGTAATTTTGGCTCATTTTGAGCACTGGCCATTGGGAGCATTATGCTCTGTAGGGTCGTTGTTTCGTTATTTCACTAGTTTTGGCATGTTTCTGCACAGGGTAAGGCTCCCATTTTGAGTATCATGGTTGTAAGCTCTCTATATTTGCTCCCTGTACCCGAGTGTATAGGGAGCTTATAACCATAGCATACTTGAGAATTGGCCTTGTGGGGGTTGATTCTACCAAGTAAACCTGCCAGGGTGAGCCTTGTTAGGGAGCAAGCATATGGCAGAATTGGCCCTGCTAGGCTGAGCCTTTGTAGGAGCACATTGCATAAGTGGCCCTGCACAACCTTGTGCAGTTGTGCCAGGCAGAATTAGCCCCAAAATGTTTAGTGTGGAAGGGAACTGGTTTATGGTTTGCTATTTGGAGGAATATGCAGACATGTTCTTGCATTTGAGTGGCATTGGGATTGCCAACTCTTGGTGGAAATTTTAAGAGTGACCAATGACTGGAACTTTACATGGCAGTTGGGAACCTATCTGTCAATTGAAATCATAAATGAGTTTATGTGTTATTCCAACATACAATCTGACATGTCTAAAGTGATGCAGACAACAAAATGTCTGATTCATGTGGCATTTATGTTTTCTAATAGAGATTTTTGGTGCATTGCAGCACATGAATTTGGTCAATTTGTAAAATATAGGTGCAATGTGCATTTGTGATAAAATTGTTGTGATGAACTCATGTCAAACATGCTAGCAACAATTGCGATGTGAATGTGAAGTAGAGGCATGCAACTAATGTTTTGCAAATGGTGTCACGGGGATATAGAATCTAGACAAACCCCACTTTTTTTTTATCATACTTCTACTTCTTGTAGTTAAACTCAAGGCAAACTAATATATAATCCATAAGAGGTGGAAGAATAACTTATGCACTACATCACAATTACTTAGAGCAGCTGCACAGGTGCTCACAAAGCATGCTGGTGTGGCTCAGCAAAATGGTTTTGGCCCAGCATTTTTGCACAAGATGCTGAGGCTGGTAAAAGACACTGCAAAGCCTAACACCTGCTGTTGATTGCCTAGATAGTTTGATTGGTCCAGTTGGGTTGCTATTAGTAGTCTCCACCTATTTGCAGTCCCAATTTTAGTTTTATGGGTGGTGTTGGATGTGAGAAATAATTTTGCAGGGTCACATACTGAGCATTACTAGAGACGCTCTTATAGCATAGACTTGAAGCATGATTGTCATGATTTGAACTGTCAACCACATAGCAAAACTTGAAGGCATGCAAACTGAGCAACAATGTGCAATGCTCTTTCAAATGCAGCTTCATTACTCACATCATATTTCACGAGTAAATGGTTTGGTTGTGAGATCTTTTGTTGCCACGTTTACCCAAGGACACTCAGTTGAGAGCCTTTAGCTTCCAACTCTTTGGAATGATTAATTCTGCCAAAACACAGTATGTGCAATACTTGAAAATTCTTGAATTAGATCATCTTTTCGTAAGAAAAAGAATTGAGCCATCTGTCATAGTGAGGTCTTTCATTAAAAAATTTCTTACCATGTTACATGGCTGACCTATGGCAGGTTAGAACAAAATAATAAGAAATGAATCCTTGTAATGTACTTTGACTGGAGGATGAGTTTGATACAACAGCACGTAGCCTAGAGGTTCCAGCTATGTCTCCAACTACCACCCCCATGTTGGTTCCAAGTTTAAGCCAAAATTTTACCCCAAAACCTTAACACTCATGCAAGGTCTTCTCCCTATAAACAGAACCAACCAAATATGAGCTGAATCATCTTATACGAGCTCAAGCTAAATTGAATTGAAAGATGAACTGAGAACAATGCTATAGAGATTCAAGTCTGACATAATAGCAAACAAGAAAAGATGAAAACTAACCTTATAGAATAGAAAAAAAACAAAGAAAAAAACAAGAAAAGAGAGGAAAATTTTAAGTAACACAATAACATGTTGAGATTGTAGCCTTAGGCTTGTGGCCAACATTGAGGCAATGACAAGGAAATGGGCTAAATGCAATCCCAAATGGGGGTGAAAGCTTGAGAGTGAAAGGGAGGCACTCTTATTACTGTTAGGGTGCACTCTTACTTGGGAATTCAAACTACTAATGAATCTTGAATATTTGGGGCGAGTTTTGAAAAGCATAGTCTTGTTCAAACGAAATGATGGTTGGCTGATTGAACTAGATTTAAATTAGCTATTATTGAGATGTGGTAGACTACTTTCATTTCTCATTAGCATCCATCCTTTGTTGTTGCACATCTAGTATAAATTATAGGTGGGTACACAGTGAGGAGGTTGGAGTGAATTGAAAAGGTCTTGAAACTGAATACAACATTGTGTGCTCACATTCCCAAAACAAAGTTATGTACATTTCAATAGTTGGGACACATTGAATACCCAAAAAAAATTTCCCATTCAAATGATTAGGCAAATGATGTCCACTTGAGGGAGCCAAGAACATTAGGCTGTTTTTTAGGAAAGCTATAAAATGATGTAATTGCATGTTTGATTTTTTTGCATTTGAGTTTTTACTCTCAAAATCACCAAAGTGTTTCGATTTCAAGAAAGGACTTTGGGAATTAGGGAGAAATATCATTGTTAAAATGTAGTTCCCATGGAGACATGCATATATACTATTAAGAGGATTAGTGGCTCTTGTAGGTTTTCAAGCTAGGGTGAATTTGTGTGAATCCATGGCAAGTCCATGATTCGATTTTAACTCACTCTTTATTTTTTTGATATAGTTGAGGTGATCATGAAATTACGCTGGAAGAAAGTTTTTCATCTTCTTTGTTTTGAAACTTTTGCACTTCAATCTTAGTCATAAAAAAAATAGGGAGCACAAACTAGGTTTTCAATTGTCAAAAAAAAAAAGTCAGCATTAATATATCACTAGACAACCTAAGATGCATCATATGCATGTTCAAAACCAAGCTTCACCATGATAAAATGCGAACACATGGATGAAACTTGACAACATGGATGAAATTGATCACTTGTGCTCTGTTGCTACATATCAACAATATGACATAATCAATGAATAGCCCCCCCACAAGAGGTTAATGGAACAATAATAAATAGATTAGATAAAAAGCAAGTTAAATAAATGGTCTTACATGGTAGCACTGGAACTCATGGCAAATGATATCACCAAACCCTTTTTATCAAGTTGATCTAATAAATATATGCTTTCATGATCAAAGTCTAGATCAAGGAATTAAACTCACCTAAACTTGGGTTAGGTTTAGGCCAGGCCATATACAAAGGGATTCTTGAGCAATAGCAACAAGTACCCACCTCCTATGTTCCAAAACACTTCCATAGTCAACAATGCAGCTAATTTTAACTACAATTCAACAAAGTTTTTTAGAAGATTGGTCCATGTTGAAAGTGCAAGCCATCCAACAAACATTACATCAACAAAAAGAAGATTAAGGGGCAAAGATGAACAAGCAACTGTTTTCCTTCTCAAACCAAGCAGGTTGTTCTTCCATGTTAACCAACCAAGCAATGTTGCCCACTTTGCATGGAGGTTTTGTAATGTTAGCCAACTCCAATGCTAACCTTGTGATCATCACCTGCAGCTCAGTTTAGTCTCAGGCAGGCATCTTATTGAAAATTGATCAAATCCTGATAATCATGTGTATAGCAACCTCATGTGACCACTTTCCAATATCTTAATGTTGCAAAAGAGCTACATCATTTATGCATTCTGGTCTAGTAGCATGGTCTGGCATGATGATGTTGCTTTCATTCTGCTATTTCAAATGCATACTTGGTAGGTCTAATGGCAATGAGATCAGACTTCCTGGCATCCTTTCATTATTGATACAGTGCCTTGAGGTCATTGGCAAAGGTTTTTCGGATGGCCTCACGCTTGATCTTCATTGCTGCTGTGACAAGACCAGTCTCAGGAGTCCATGGGTCTGGCAGCAGCTTCAGTTTTGTTGGGATTTCCATCCTCTCCAAGTGCCCTTGCCTTCCCACCTGTAAAAATCCTCAATTCATGTAAGCCATCATCCAACCCATCAGCACTTTATCATTTCGCTTGGCTAGAGCATGGTCCTCAAGCACAGTTATCAGTGGTACCAGAGAGCACTGGGAACATGTGGGTTTGTTGAACCATCAGCTTGTTACAAGACACTGACCTTAGAGAGTGAAGCAAGAACCTCCACCACACTAGCAGAATTTTCACACAAGTCTGCAAAAGTGGAGTATACAAGGCCAGAATCTTGGGCCCATGCTTCCAGAGCTGGCTGTGTTACCACTATTAGGGCCACGCAGTAGCTGTGGAATGGGTCGGCATGTAACATAACACTGTCCACATAAGGGCTTCCCGCTAGCACAGCCTCCACCTGCCTTCCCAGATGAGTTCAGAAAACTCCAAACCAGAGCTTGGACATTAGATACTCAAATTTGTGTGGGCTGTAGCCTAATTGTGGAAACTGCAGGCACAATTCTGGGAGAATCCAAGGAAAATTTCAAACTTCAACCTTGATGGGTGCAAGCAGGCTATCAGGATAACCTGCACTGGCAGGGTGGCAGGACCTTATTGTATGATCAGATTTGCTGGCTGATTCTCAGTACAGAATGTATGGAAATAGATTCTGACCAATGAGTGTCATGGACACTGAGTTTCTTGATGCCAGCATAGACTCAAGGAAGATGTAGGCAAATGAGTACCTTCCCAAGGGAGACATATTCACCATGTTGCAATTTCACAATGTCCTTCTTACGATCAATGATCTCCACACAACCATCTTCATGAAACTGACCAATGTCGCCTGTGTAGAACCAGCGCACCCCGTGCTCATCCACCTTTGATGCAAGTCATTCTCTTGTTAGACTTGAAGGGTCTGAAAGAAAGAAGCACCAGTTCTAAATCAGAAGCACTTGATCTGCATAATACTCACAGAGGATGAAGGAGACAGTCCTATCTGAGTAGGAACCCCTAAGTGCATCATGTGTAACCAATATCTCCAGTTATCCCTAACTTCTCATTAGAACTGCAGCCTCTTCCATCATACAACATACTTTTTCCATTCATTCTACTTTTCTTTTCACTTCCTCTGATAATCAACAGTCCACTGCCAATCTGTAGCCTTCCCTGAATGACTTCCAAATCAGAATGATGGGTTCTTGGTGTGCAATCAACTTCAAGGGTAGAGTAACAACCCTGCTTGTTGGATAGTTATCAACCAGGATTACCAGGGCCTGGATCAGCAATATCTAAGTAGCTCCAGGATGGTGTACTCTCCAGGCTAGGTACTCTCCCAGGCTATGCCACAAGAGGGCAACATAAGAGCTACCTTGTAAACCTCATCTGTCTTGGCTTGATTCTTGAAATATCCTAAGGTGACACTAGGCCCGCCAATCACAATCTCACCTCTGGGCATGGTATCTGTAGTCCTGTAATTGCCTTCTTCCCAATTTATTAGCTGCCACAACCAACCAGAATCCTCAGCCAAAGTGATTCCAGAGTTGATCAGGTGGAAAACTGTGAAGCTTTTGACACAAGTTCACTTTAGATGGTGGACATGCAAAAACTTGAACGTGCACAAATGTTTTTGGATGTCTCCCAAAAAAAATACAAGAACTCAGTGGTCCCTCCTTACAGCTGAATGTCTCTAGATCATATGAGCATGTCCAATTCAGTTTTCTTGAGTGGAAGTAAGGAATACATTAGTTAATAGCAAATCTTCTGTAACCAGATAACCATTTGCATAACTTAAGCTTACCTTGATGTAACAATGTGGAATTGGAGGGCCTACACGACCGACAGAGTTGTCATCCCATTCACTAAATGTTGCACCAGCACATGTTTCTGTCAAGCCATAACCCTGGCCAATTGGAGCCCTGCAAATCACCATCCAACCCCAATTTCTCAGAATAAGCTCTCAAGATTAACCTATGTAAGTATGACAGGTATGCAGGAACTCTTGTGCTAAGGTTCACACCCAAAGCAGATATTGATGAATCGCTGAGTATCCCCAGACAGTGGAGCGCCTCCTGAGAGCATCCCTCTCACATGTCCCCCAAGGATAGCTCGAATCTTCTTGAACACCACAGCATCCCACAGCATGCTTTCAAGACCCCATGCTCCAAACCAGCTTCCTTCCATGGCATTAAGCCTGCGCTTATAAGCAAATTCAAAAAGGGCTTTTGCAAGGCCTCCTTTGGATTCCACCTGCTTGAAGGTGGATGATTGGATCAATCACAACAATTATGACCCCCCTCCAGTCATGTGCATTCAAATCCTGTTAGAAACTATCAAATGAATGAGCAGAGTTTCTTGGTGTCCAGATTGTGTCATTTATCCAGATGGCTTTATTGCAACATCCGCCAAGAGGAAGTTGTACTAACAAAACCTTTATAGCAACTCAGTTTTGAACTTGCATTCTGTTCAACAGGAAATGCCAAGCTATTAGCATGCTCGTGCCTGAAATGTTTTTGGACAAACTATTAGGCTTATACACTAAAAATGGACTCTACTTTGCTTAGAGCAAAAGTAGATGGATTCAGATTGATGTGATGGGCTCCTGAAAAGAGTTCCTGACTGAGCTACTCACCTTTTTCCTCACACCATCCCGGACTCGATCAAGGATTGCTGGTACTGCAGTCAGGAGTGTTGGCTTAAGTTGAGGTGCATCCCCCTTAGAACCTAGCTTGATCTTGTTGGAGGTATCAGTCAAAGTCAGTGGTGATCCATATCCAATGGATGCCCCAGCTGCAACCATTGTACACTGGCCATCACATCACCAATTCACTGGTGAGATGACTGAACAAACATTCCAACTGCATGACCATATTTTCACCTGTACTGAAATGATGTCAGAGATAAGCTTTAGCATACAAACAAGAGCATGGCCACCAACCAAACTTGTACAAATGCAGTAGACTTGCTTCAAGACTCATTACATGAGGAAGGTGCTAAATGTAGCTTTTAAAAACCTTAGAAATATACTGGTGATACTTCTGTAGTAGCTCCACCACAAGTTATCTCAAATTAGGCTTCTTTCAAGTTTACATGCCAAAAAGGGAAACAGGTACAGAATGGAGAATAGATCTGTGCATAGGGGGCCTAGATGAAGGGTTAGAGCAGATTAATTGTGTTGAATGGAATCACCAAACCTCCGCAGCAAGTTCTAGAACATGTGCAAGGGGCAAATAGGCAAGATAGGAATCCTTGCTCGACAGTCCAGGGAGCACCATCATCACTCCCGCTATCGTGGCAACCATATTAGCATGAGACAACATCACTCCCTGCCGCCACTGACAGTTCAGTTGGTCAGACCACAAGGATCCTATGTTGCACTTCACAAGATAACATAGACCTGAATCATGGATCAGCTAACACTACTAGGTTGGCACCATCTTCACACTCCCTCCCAAATTGTATTATCGTGTTTGAGCACTCCCAATGTTCCACATGAAGGGTTGTTCCCAAGAAAATTTAGTGCAAAAAAAACTACCTTTGGCATTCCAGTGCTGCCACTGGTGTACATGATGATAGCAACATCGTTGGCAGTTGGCATGTTGAGCTCAGCAGGGCACTCACTGCCCAATCTCTCCACCTTTGAAAAAGAAGTTAGTGTCCACTTGCTGCTGCTGCTGCTGCTGCTGTTCTCTGTCATGGGCACTTCCAAGTTGCCATCAAAGTCATTCAAGAGTACCACCCGTTGAACAGTCATCAGCTGCTTGCTGAGATCCATTAGCTTCTTCAACTGCTTGTGATCACACACCACTGTAGTCACCTCTGTCTGCGAAAAAGAAAATCCTACCATTTGGTTTGTTTCTTCATCACAACAGAGGACATAGATGACACAATTGCAGCAAGCAAGCTGTGTTTTAGACATCACAACAAAGATGTCTCCTAACCTCATTTAATGAGTGCACAAGCGCTGCCTCCCCTAGTGATGCATAAATAGTTACCACTGTGATGCTGTGCCGAAATGAGCCCTGCAGAGTGAAATGATACAGTTTTCAGTCCATGCTGCAAAGCAATTTGCAAAGAGACTCGAGAAAACTTGGCACCTTCTTTTCCATGTCTGTCATGATTTCAATCAGATTGTCCATGGAAATGGATTGTTGATATACTTGATATGATGCATCCTTGGTACAAAAGTTGGTTGCATTGATCTTTATCATGAATGGATAGGTAGGTACACAGCAACATTACTCTTCTGAGTTTTGTTTCCTGTTGCAGACAGAGGTAAGAACTGGCAAGCGGAATTGGAGATGAAGGAGGTGGTGGTACCTGTAGGGCAAGAAACCACTCGGCTCTTGTCTCCGAAAAAATGGCCAATCTCTCTCCTCTCTGATGACCGATGGCCACAAGTCCTGACGCAAAATGGCGAACACGTTGGAGTGCAAGCTCATAAGTGATCCAGAAATAGTTGCCAAGCGAGACTTTTTCAAGGCGGCGTCCATCGGCACTCACTTCTGTCTCTTGACTCACAAGCGTTCGTGTCCCCAAACACTTGTTCCCGGAGAATCTCTCACATGCCTGCTCAAAAAGGATTGCCATTGTCGTTGCTCCCTCCCACGGTGTCTCCACCAACGCAAGAAAGCGCCTGTTACGTTTGGCAATCCCTGCTTCACCTCCCACATCGCAAGTCACAGCGCGTTGTTGTTGTTGTCTCCGCCACCTTGGTTGCCGGATCTTCCCCGTTGTGAGATAGACCATGCAGAAGAGGATGAGAGGTACGATAATCAACGAAACCATCGCACTCCTCCACTCCAAAAGGGAGATGATCGTCGACACGCCTGACGATGGCGGCGCCCGCAACTGGTCTTTACCGGTCAGATCACCGAGAAGCGGAATCCCGGGATCTGGAGTTGCCATATACAGGGCAAATCCGCAGGCAAGCATGGAACAATTGCGTGGACGCAAGGCGATGATTATCTACAACAGAGTCATGAAGATTCTTGTTAACAATGCAACGGTGCTGCTTTGGTAATGCGAAGCACATCCCGCAACTTCCATGAATCAATTTGGCATTGAGAGCAACGCAATAATGAATGAGAGAGAGTTCTGGAGGACAAGCAAGATCTTACGATAATGCGTCATCGTGACATCCCCTTGCGAGACGTCCATGCTGTCGATATCATATTCGCAAGGGCACAAGATGTCTTGAGCGTCTTGTAGTTAACCAGGGCTTCTCCAACGACGATCTTGCCTCGAATGAAACTAGAATCGCCTGCATCAAGTCGTCGTGGATCCGCATGCAAGTGTTTCTCGCACAGCGGTTGCCGTTAATCGCAGCATGCATTGATTACTTACGTAACAACAGCACGTTCCTGAAAGCAAAAACACGAACGTAGAATTGATATGCTTTCACGTCCTTCAGGGTGCACCGGTGACCTTCGACCGATCATTAGACCTGAGAATTGGGACTTCTTTTGAGATGAAAAACCCTTGCAACATTTCGGCTGTCAAGTTTCCAAATTCTGCAGATTGATCACTATGATCAACACAGAAACCATCGTAAAAGAAGAGACTTTTGTGGCATTGCGAATCGGATGAAGAAGAAGAAGAGACAGAAAGCGGGTCGCGCGCGGAGCGCTCGACAGCCTCGACTCCCGAATCGGTCACTTGCAACCTCTTTTTTGAAGAGGTTTTAAGAGACAGTTACGGCGTAGTCTCGTGTTCCCAACGGTCATTCCTCTTTGCCAAAGCTAGGCAACAGTTAGCTTCGAGAGTTCATGCAAGCTTCTCAGTTTCAAAGCTCTAATCTGCTCGAATTTTTAACAAAACTCCAAATTTTCCTTGGATTACTTGCAAAGAGCTCTAAAATTTGCTTGCAGGAGTTGATGCAACAAAGCCTCTATCTAAATGTCAAAAGTTTCAGTGCAGCATTATCTCCATCATAATTTGATCACAAACTCCCATGTTGTAATCCTTGAATCACACATTTCACAACAGATAGTGCATCATTGTTGCTCTACATTGTTGCTCTCTGGCTTCACATCCATTTCCAAAGATGCAGAATGGTGAGTGGAGGAAGAGAGGATGGATGGCACACAATTTTAAGTGCAGCAGCCCAGAAGATGAAAAGCTCCATCAATGCACCCATCACAGCTCCCAGCAAAATCAGATGGAGAGAGATACTTAAGATGCACCATTCATGTAAGAGCTGCCTCTTGGCACTTCATGATCTACTGTAGTCTCCAAATGGAATGCAGCTAGTACCAGTCAATTCTCTAACTTTTGACCTGCATAGGAGTTTTGTGATCTAGCTTGATCTCTGGGATCCCCTACTTGGTGAGGGGTTTGATTACAATGCCTTCCCTTCTCTTTCAAATAAAAATGATAAGATTCCTTTGCATGAAGTGGCCATTTCAAATAGATACAGAAACATCACCACAGGATTAACAAATACAATCAACACTCACCATCTGCTTTTGACAACTCTCACATGTTACACATGCAATACACCATGCAAATGGAAGGCATAAAACTTTTTAAGTGTTATTCTGGAATTCTGCAATGCTTATGAATCACCATTTTAGTTCCACAATCTTGTCCTGTAACATAATTCAAATTTCCCCAGAATGAATTTTGTGCTAACAACAACCACAACTACCACATTCTAACATGTGATGTACTATTGGAAAGGTCATTACATTCATAGCTGCCTGCTGTCCCAAACCACAAAAAAAATACCCAACCTCAAACAGCTGCAAACACCTTCTTAGTTCCTCCATCTGATGCACCCTTGGGGATCACCTTCAGCACATTGAACCTCACTGTCTTTGACAAAGGCCTGAGACAAAACACAGAAAGACATAGGTCAAAACCAACAAAAACACATCTGAGAACTTCTTACTTTATGCTTTTAAATCAACAGAAAAACAAAATTATTATGGACATGAAGAAATTCCATAAATATTAAAAATCACTTTGTACTATGAGGTCACTCCTCCTGTCCAATTCACTGTTGGTCCCTTACAACTTCATCAGATCAGTCTGGGGGATGGTCTTTCCTACAGATTGTTATATTAAGCTTTTTGAAAGAAAGAAATCCCAGGAGGCCATTAGGCCACCAAGCTCACGGCCTAGTCAACATCTCAAAATCAGGAAGCGACTCATTTGGAGCCCTTCTGCTATACATGAGACACAGTTCTATGCTCAAGATTCACAGAATGCTCAATAGGAACTCTTGTTCCCCAACTGTTTTGATCGTGCTTCCAGATGAAATGATGGGACCTAGATAGATTATCTTGACAAATACTGAGAATTTCTCAATACTAATGATTTTAGTCAACCTGAAAAGAATTGACCCTATAGTAACAGGGTTATGGATACTTCAGATCTAACAAAAAAACCAGCAATACAAAGTAAGCACACATGAAAAGCAGAAACCTCACTATAAAGAAAAGAGAAAACAAGACCACAACACAGAATTGATGACCAGTTTGGACAAAAGTGACTGTCATATGCATGTACAAGGGGACCTAGAGAGAAGTCCAACCTGCATTGGCCAATGACAACCTTGTCACCCTCTTTCACTCGGAAAGCTGGAGAGACATGTGCTGACAGGTTTGAATGCCGTTTTTCATACCTACAAAGAATCACAGTTCACAGATGTGAATATATATCATGGAATTGTAGAAGTCTGACCTACAGTAATTTGAAGGTAACATGATAATGAGCGAAGTCAGAGGTCAGAACCTCATGAGAGTTACTCACAAAAATGTGAATACAATGATCATTTGACACCAAACACCAAACAGCATCAAAATTTTCCCTTCTCCTTTGACTGCCCACTGACATCATCATGCAGAACCTAGCCTATGTGAAACATTGGTGCAGCTCACCGCTGGTACTTTGGGACAAAATGGAGGTAATCTCGTCTGACTGTGATGGTGCGTGTCATCTTGGTGCAATTAACTGTTCCAGTCAGGATACGACCCCGGATTGACACATTGCTTGTGAATGGACATTTCTTGTCGATGTAAGTGCCTGCATGCCACTACCAAGATGTCACTGAAGTGGGAGTTCAACAAATCTGAAGGTAAGACAAGTACATAGCAGATGGAACAAATCACTTCATTTGAGGCCATGCCTAGCATACTACTCACACACTCTCTCAGAACTATGACACATAATCAATAACTGACAACAGAAGCACATCAGCATCCATCTCTGGGGACAATCCTATTCACCTTTTGGGGATGGTAGCCTTGGATATTTCCCCTAACCAAATGGAGGCACAAGATACACATTTATGACAATGCACACAACTGTTTCATTTAGTCAGAGGGAGAAGGGAGGCAGTAAGAAAATTGGAATCCCTCGTTGCTCACTAAATCCCTTGCAAATTCGCTTAGATATACCCCACCACACTAATGATTGAACCATTTGCACGAACTTCACCTTCAATGGCTTCACGGGGAGTCTTGAAGCCAAGTCCCACGTTCTTCCAAAAGCGTGTTCCAGCCTTCCCTGGTGCCTTTCCCTTTGAGGATTTCTTGGTGCTGAAGGCCACCATGCACACAAAAAGGAATTAGGTTTGAGATGCGACGGACAGAAACATACAGAGTCAAGGAAAAAAAACAGCAGGAAACGTGTTGTGTATACCTGAGGAAAACCTTCGACTGCTTCAAAAACGATCTCTCGGTCTGCAAAATATCGGTAATCCCGTTAATAAGGTCCGAAAAGTTCACAACAATGTGTAAAGAAGCTCCTTCCAGAGCCCACATAGAACAGAAGGAAGTTGAGAAAAACTCGGCACACAGAACTGCAAATACAATGGAAACTCGCCAAACTACGACAGCTAAAACGAGAAGGAAAAAAAATGGCAGCAATTCCAGGAAAAAAAGAAACAAAACTCTCATTTGAAGCCACCGAAACTGAATGCATCTACCAGCTTCCACAGGAACGTACCTGCTCCGCCATGGCAGCGACGCACGACGACGACGACGAAGCAGACGAAGCGCTTGCAGCTGCAAAAGAATGTCACCTGTGCATAGCTGCGGCTATTAGGGCAGTGTCTCGCATTAGGGCACGACACTTCCACAGCGGAATCTTCCAACCTCAG